>JAEEGF012323721.1_pt1 | contig 17141 bp, 13 predicted proteins | sample 9134171 | NCBI WGS metagenome assembly JAEEGF01 (sample SAMN16246542, study PRJNA631951) | gut metagenome | biome: gut microbiome; feature: rumen; material: AP-attached | host: Bos | place: Iran: Karaj | collected 2018-10 | reverse complement strand
TAGTCGAGGGGCACCACGAGCCTTTTAATTACGGCGACAGAGAGCATACCACCGAGGTGGACAGAAAGATTGCGGGCTATATACTTCCATATCTTGTGGATGGAGCAACACTTCAGCTTGGTGTTGGAAGTATGCCGAATGCTCTGGGCAAGCTGATCGCCAAATCAGACCTGCGCGATCTCGGAATGCATACCGAGCTTTGTTCGGATGCTTTCCTCAGTCTCTACAAGGCAGGAAAACTTACAAATACAAGAAAAAATATAGATAAGGGCAAGGGCGTATTTGGCTGCGCGATTGGATCGGCCGATCTTTTCGATTGGCTTGAGGACAATCATGGTATAGCTGCATATCCGCTGGAATACGTTAACAGGCCATCCATCATAGCGCAGATAGATAATATGGTTTCTATAAACAGCTGTGTGGCAGTGGATCTCTATGGACAGGTTGCTGCAGAAAGCTCGGGTTCGCGGCAGATAAGCGGAACCGGTGGACAGCTTGACTTTCTAGTCGGTGCGTCGGCCTCAAAGGGTGGCAAAGCATTTATCTGCATGAGCTCGACCTATAATGATAAGGAAGGTAAGCCTCACTCAAGGATAGTGCCTCTTTTTAACGGCGATATTATCACGTCTCCGAGGAGTCAGGTGTATTTTATAGTGACTGAATACGGCATCATAAATCTTGAGGGGCGTTCGACCTGGGAGAGGGCTGAAGCGATCATCAGTATCGCACATCCGGACTTCAGAGACGAGCTGATCAAAGAGGCCGAAAAGATGAAAATCTGGCGAAAGAGTAATAAGAGGTAATTTGTACAAAATATATGAAGATTTGTTAAAATTTTACTATTATTATTAGAGATTTTGTGCTATTATAAGGGTTGATTATAAAAATGCACAAAAAACTATATGTTTTTTTGTATGAAGTAGCGAAGTGGGGTAGCTTTAACCATGATTCTTATTGATACTCAAAAGAAAGAATTTAACAGACTTAAAGATATCAGAATTTTAGAAAAGGGGGAAGGCGAATCAGGTTACAACGGAAATATACTTATCATCGGACTTGGTGGAGTCGGTATTGAGACTGCACGAAGTCTTAAAGGTATGCTTGCGGGCAATACTATAGCTTCTGACAACATAGATTATCTTGTATTTGATTCTGATATTCCATATATGGAGCAGCTGATCGAGGACAGCAGGGATAGTATCGGTTTCAATGCGACCGAGGTCATCAGTATTTACAGAAAGACTCTTGATGATCTTCTTATTAAGCCTGATACCAGAGCATATGCATACAGTGACCTGGCTAAGTGGCTTGATCCGGAGATGCCTGAGCTGAATATCGGTATCACAGGTGCTGCGGGAAACCGCCAGATCGGCCGTCTTATGTTTTCGAATGCGTATGAAGAGGTCAGAGCCCTCCTGTTCAATAAGATTGATGAGATGTATATGAAGTCAGCTGATGCTGAAGGCGTCGGAAAGCTTGATTTCCTTATTATTTCAGGCGTTGCGGGCGGTACCGGAAGCGGTATCATGATCGACCTTGCATATAATATCAGGGCATATTGCAGAGCAAAGAAGATGCAGAACGTAAGACTTGGTTCTGTTCTTATGATGCCGGATGTCCTTTATGCGGACAAGACTATCTCTTCTGACAGCAACAAGGTTGACCTGCTCAACGCAAACGGCCTTGCAACCCTTAAGGAGATAACCTATTACATGAACCTTAAGGAAAAGGATGAGATGTACACCTTTGAGAGCACAAGGCATAAGCTTTCGATAAAGGAAAATGTATTTGACTCCTGCATGCTCATCTCCGGACGTAAGGACGACCAGGGCTACATCCCTGCAGGAACTATCTATTCGGATGCAGCTTACTTCATGTTGAAGCTTGTCAGCCGCAAGGCTATCGGCGAAATGAAGCCGGATGGCACGAGAGATCTTGTGAGAGACATCTTCTTCAGACCAAACGAGAACGGTCCGTTCAAGATCATCAGCGAGACAGACTACCGCATTCCTATAAGAGAGATTGAAAATATCAGTGAGTATGAGGTGTTTAAGCTTGCTTACAAGAAGCTGAACGATTCGGCGCTCGATAAGCCGGGTATCCCTGAGAAGATTGAAGCTATCATGGGCGAGTTCAGAGACTTCATCAACACGCCGGCCGGTGAGGAGATAAAGCTTAAAGCCAGTTTCCTTATAAATACACTTACATATAACAAGCCTGTTTACAAGGCTATTAAGAAAAATACAGATACACTCCAGCAGGATATCAATATGGACCTTAACAAGCTCCGTACAAATATCCTTGCAGTTCAGAGAGATATCAAGCTTAGATTCATGAATTCCATCGAGGAGCTTATCAACTTCTCCATGAAGGAATATGGCCCTTATGCAACTATGAAGCTGATCGGTGCGAAGGGTTATGTGGGAATCGAAGAGGAGACGGGACTTATCCTTGAGATCAAGAAGCTTGAGCAGAGTGCGCAGAATTATCGTCCGAACGGAGAGTATGAGAGAATCATACAGTCTATCAAGGATATTTGCGCCAAGAGGTTCTTTGCTTTCCCAAATGCAAAGCGTGAGACCGAGAACGGTTATTTCGACGCATGCATCAAGAATGCACTTGCAATCGAGAAGACCATCCTTATGGATGCGATAAACGCAGAGGATGTTTACGGCGATACCATGAGATGGCTCATAAGACTTTGCGACAGATATAATGATATTTACGATCCGTTCTGTACAGAGCTTTATGATTCGGTCGACGATCTTGCCGCAAGCGGTAAGCGTACGCTCGGATATATGATGAAGGAAGCAAGACAGAGCGAGCTCTTCCCAATCGATTATGTGACCGATGAAAGAATCGAGGATATGAGGAAGGGGCTTGTAAGACTTCTTGTTGAAAATGAGGCGAATATTGAGAACGACCGCAGTGTTTCTATTAAAGAAGAGATGGAGAGAATGTACAAGAATCTCTTTGCGGGCATAGGAGCTTTTGCACCGGAGAAGTTCATATACAATGCATTTTCGGATGAGAAGCCTCGTGTTCAGGAGCTTACGACACTCTTTGTTTCAAATGAGAATGAAAAGCGTGACAGATGCCTTTACAGAGCAGCGAAGGCCTTCGTTCAGGGCACCTACGAGAAGGTGGGAAGAAAGAAGCTTTGTATGACAGAGTCAGGTTTAAATAAGAATTACAGATGTGAGAAATACATCTCTCTGCCTGATATGATGCCTCACTTCAGTGAAGCCATAAAGGGAATACTTGTTAAGGAGCCTTACAATATCAATGAAAAGCTCATAACAATGAATACGGGTGAGATAGCAATTTCTTCGGATGAGATCGTATTTGATGTGCCTTATACGGTGCTGACCTGCGCAGATGATATGCTTGTATCATATGTTCAGACGGATGCATATAAGGGACTTCATATAGATCAGGATCATGATTATTCAACAGTAAGTTAGATAAGAGAGGTACTTGAATTGGTTAGATTATTTATCAAAGCAAATGATGCAAATGAGAAGGATTCATTTAAGATCTTTAATCAGAGTGGTAAGGAACTCTTTTATACCAAGGATGATTTTCAGACTACGGGCCACAGGATCAAGATTTACCTTGCCGATACTATCAGTGAGGTGGGATACGTTCAGGAGAAGACCGGAACGGGTGCTGCGAGATTCGAGTTTGCTGCTCGTGATAATTTCGGAAACGTTACTATCAGCAAAGGCAGCAGTAATTCTGATGTAAATATCGATTTCAACGGCTGGAAGCTTCAGGGCCTTCCGTTTGAGTGGCACTATGATGTATATATGGGTCAGACTCCTGTTATGGCAGCTCGTCACGGTATGTTTATGATCCCTGGGCAGGCGCTTAATATCTGCGATACCTATGTGATCACAGTTGCTACCGATTCGGAGACAACGATCTGTACAGCATTTGCGCTGGCACTTTTCGCGGCAAAGAAATACCATGTTGTTTTCTAAATGATAAAAAGAATCGGCGCGGTTGAGCATCGTATTATCGGTGCCATCCCAGAGAATATGATGAATTAATACAGTTGACCCAAGTGAATATGCGTCTCTTGTACATTTTATAAGAGGCTCGTATTTACTTGGGTCAATTTTTGTGTATAATATACGTGGACTCGCTATGCGAAAGGTAGAGGTTTAATATATGAAGATGGTCGTGCAAAGGGTAGAGAATGCCTCATGTACAGTTGAAGGAAAAATTACAGGAAAGATAGATAAGGGTTTTCTGGTATTTATCGGAGTGTCCGATGAGGATGACGAAGCAGTAGCGGATAAGATGATAAAAAAGCTGCTGGGACTTCGTATATTCAGTGATGAGAATGGTAAGATAAACCTGGCGCTTAAGGATGTGGGTGGAAGCCTGCTCCTTATATCACAGTTCACTTTGTACGCGGACTGCAGCCACGGCAACAGACCGTCATTTATTAACGCGGGAAAGCCGGAGCATGCTGAGAAGCTCTACAACTATATTATTAATAAGGTCAGAGAAGCAGGCTACACCGCTGAAACCGGAGAGTTCGGAGCTGAGATGATTATTGATCTCACGAATCATGGTCCGTTTACTATTATTCTCGACAGCCGCGAGTTTATCAAATAATACTGTTTTAAGCAAATCTATAAGTTAATCAGAATGCTGATATCATTTAGGGGGGGTGATTGAAACGGAGAAAGAGAGTAAAAAAAGGTCTTTTATTAATAAGTTTACTGTTGGGGCTGCCTTTTGCCTGGTTGGAGGGCTTCTATTTTTATTTGGATCGTATGATTACTATAAATATAAGAATTCAGCAAAAAATATTAATGAATTATCAATTAATGAACTTGAAAGCGGTATGATTGTTGAAGGTGACATTGAGTATAATTTAGGTGCGTACGCTGAGCGTGCAGCCGGAAGTATTGAACACATATTTTATCTAATACCGATAAATAATAATGGTTATATTTCTTTTCACGCAAAATTTGATGATATAAATGTTTCGTTAGATAAACAGTTCAATGAATATATAGCATATCTTCAAGGCGGAAATTCTCCGCAAACAATTGTTCATATTAAAGGAAAAGTAAAAAAACTGACAGATTCTGATGAAAAAAAGTATATGAAAGATTATTTGGGGGATAGCGAATATAAAGATAGTTGTATTTTTAATTATTACATTGATGATTTTGATGAAAAAGTCAGCAATGTTATAAGTGCTTTTGGCAGGATAGTCTTCTTTGTTGGTGTATTTATAATTATTTTGGGGATTGAAAAGAAAACAAGAAAGAATAATTTTGGGATACCAATAAATAAATGAAAATGAGGAAAAGAAATTGTCACATTTAGATCAGAATAAAATCAGAAATTTTTGTATAATCGCACATATTGATCACGGCAAGTCGACACTTGCCGACAGGATCATCGAGAAAACAGGAACTCTTACATCTCGTGAGATGCAGGAACAGGTCCTTGATAATATGGATATCGAGAGGGAGAGGGGTATCACCATCAAATCCCAGGCCGTCCGCATCATCTACAAGGCAAAGGATGGCCAGGAATATATCTTTAATCTTATCGACACTCCGGGTCACGTTGACTTCAATTACGAGGTGTCGAGAAGTCTTGCTGCCTGCGAGGGGGCAGTTCTTGTTGTCGATGCGGCACAGGGCATAGAGGCCCAGACTTTAGCGAATGTTTATATGGCGATAGATCATGACCTGGAGGTGTTTCCGGTCATAAATAAGATAGACCTTCCGTCTGCTGAGCCTGACAGAGTTAAGGCTGAGATAGAGGATGTCATCGGCATCGAGGCGCACGACGCGCCGCTGATATCTGCAAAGAACGGCATAAATATAGAAGATGTTCTTGAAACTATAGTTGAGAAGATACCTGCACCGACGGGAGATACAGAGGCACCTTTTAAGGCACTTATTTTTGACAGCCTTTATGATCAGTATAAGGGTGTTATCATATTCTGCAGGGTATTTGACGGCTTTATCCACAAAGGATCGAAGATCAGAATGATGGCCACAGGAACCGAGGTTGAAGTTGTTGAGGTTGGTATCTTCGGTGCGGGCAGGTTCATTCCGACTGACGAAATATCTGCAGGCATGGTTGGCTATATCACAGCCAGCCTGAAAAATACATCCGAGACAGAGGTTGGTGATACAGTTACAGATGCAGATAATCCATGCTCTGAGGCGCTTCCGGGCTACAAGAAGGCGCGTCCGATGGTTTACTGCGGTATGTATCCGGCTGATGGTGCAAAATATCCTGAGCTCAGAGATGCACTTGAGAAGCTGAAGCTTAACGATGCTTCACTTTTCTATGAGCCTGAGACTTCAATCGCACTGGGCTTCGGCTTCAGATGCGGTTTCCTGGGACTGCTTCATCTTGAAGTTATTCAGGAGAGGCTTGAGAGAGAATACAACCTGGATCTTGTTACGACAGCTCCGGGCGTTGTATATAGAGTTTATAAAACAGATGGCGAGATGCTTGAACTGACCAATCCTTCAAATCTTCCGGACCCTTCCGAGATAGATCATATGGAGGAGCCGATAGTCAGTGCGGAGATCATGGTTACCTCCGAATATACAGGTGCGATAATGACACTCTGTCAGGAAAGACGAGGTGTCTATCTTGGTATGGAATACATTGAGACTTCGAGAGTGCTCCTTAAATATGAGCTGCCACTTAATGAGATAATCTACGACTTTTTCGATGCGCTGAAATCGCGTTCAAGAGGCTACGCTTCCTTTGATTATGAGATTAAGGGCTATCAGACCTCTAAGCTGGTTAAGCTGGATATTCTCATCAATCGTGAAGAGGTAGATGCGCTTTCCTTTATCGTACATGCTGATTCTGCTTACGAGAGAGCGAGAAAGATGTGCGAGAAGCTTAAGGAGGAGATTCCGAGACACCTCTTCGAGATACCTATTCAGGGTGCTGTCGGCGGCAAGATCATCGCACGTGAGACCGTTAAAGCTATGCGTAAGGACGTGCTTGCCAAGTGTTACGGCGGTGATATCACACGTAAGAGAAAGCTTCTCGAGAAGCAGAAGGAAGGCAAGAAGCGTATGCGCCAGATAGGTAACGTGGAAATACCTCAGAAGGCCTTCATGAGCGTGCTGAAGCTGGACGAAGAGTAATTACAGTATTTGTTATCTAAGAAGATTTCGGCGCGATGAGAAAGCGTCCGGGAATGAAAATAGGAAATATTAATGAAGAAAGATATAAGCATATACATACATATCCCTTTCTGCCAGAAAAAATGCGTCTACTGCGATTTCTTGTCTTTTGCAGGCTGTACCTACGCGAAGCAGCTTCAGTATATAGATGCACTCCTGCAGGAGATCAAGCTTTACAAGCCATATGCGGACAGGTATAAGGTCAGGACTATATTTATCGGCGGAGGAACGCCGTCACTTATAGATGAGGTATTTATCGGAAATATTTTATCAACCATCAGAAGCGTGTTCGAGGTGGACAGGTTCCCTGAGATAACCATAGAGGCCAATCCGGGAACACTCAAATACACTAGCCTTCTCGCTTATCAGACTCACGGCATCAACAGGCTATCTATAGGTCTTCAGTCGACTGATGATGAGGCGCTGAAGATGCTGGGAAGGATACACAACTTCGACCAGTTTGTTGCAACCTATAAGTCTGCCAGAAGGGCGGGCTTCAAAAATATAAATATAGATCTGATGAGTGGCATACCGGGGCAGAACGAACACAGCTTTGTTGAAACGCTTATGAAGGTTGTGGAGTTTAATCCTGAGCATATTTCTGTTTATTCACTTCAGGTTGAGGAGGAAACGCCTTTATACAATGATAAGGAGCTCCGTAATCTCATACCTGATGAGGACATGGACAGAAGAATGTATGCCATGAGTAAAAAGGTCCTTGCGGTGAACGGCTATGAGAGATATGAGTTCTCAAACTATTCGAAGCCGGGCTATAACTGCAGGCATAATATCGTTTACTGGACCGGTGGAGAATACATCGGAATAGGACTTGGCGCGGCATCGTATTTTAAAGGGCAGCGCTTCAGCAATATCAGAGACATTGACAGGTATATCGAGATATTCCAGGAGAATCAGTCAGCTATCGCGGCCGGCGAGGACAGGTTCAAGGTTTATGATGATGTGGCCGGCGAGCTGCGTACAGGAACTGAGACGATCTATATCGACAGCAGGATGGAGGAGTTTATGTTCCTCGGACTCAGGATGATAAAGGGTGTCAGCAGAGCGGAGTTTAAGGCAAGGTTTTCAAAGGATATTTATGAGGTTTACGGCCCTGTCATAAACAAATATGTGAGCGAAGGCTTTATGATATCCGAAGGTGATAACGTAAGGCTCAGCGACAGAGGAATAGACGTCAGCAATATCATATTATCGGATTTTATACTCGACAGATGACCGGTGTAAAAAATGTGCTCTGAAAACTGTTAAAAAATAACTAAACACAGGTAAAAAATATATAAAATGCCTTGACAATAAGCGGTCAAGGCATTATATTTAGGATAGTGTTTAGCACTCGGTTAGTTTGAGTGCTAACAATCACAAAAGGCGGTGATGAATTGGATATAAATGATACTCTAGATGAGAGAAAAGAAATCATCCTGAAGGCTATCATTTCGAATTACCTTGAAACCGGCGAACCGGTCGGCTCAAGAACCATTTCAAAGTATACCGATCTAAACCTCAGCTCAGCAACCATAAGAAACGAGATGGCGGATCTTGAAGAGCTCGGATATATAGTTCAGCCGCATACATCGGCAGGACGTATTCCGACGGACAAGGGCTACAGATTCTACGTTGACAGGATGATGTCTGAGAAGGAGGAAAGCGAAGCGGCTCAGGGCGCGCTTCTGGAGAGGGTCGACAAACTCGAATCACTCCTGAAGCAGGTTGCCAAGGTGCTTGCATATAATACACAATATGCCACCATGGTAACGTCACCAAGGATGCTCAACAGACAGATCAAATTCATCCAGCTTTCACAGGTGGATGAAACTAAGCTGGTAGCAGTCATAGTTGTCGGGAACAACGTGGCCAGAAACCGGCTTATCGATGTTGACAGACCGCTTGGCAATGAGGAGGTGCTGAAGTTCAACCTGCTCCTTAATACATTTCTTCAGGGAACGCTCGTTAATGAGATCAATCTCGAAATGATGCAGACCATGAAAGAACAGGCAGGGGACTACGCGGACATACTTGAGAAGATATTCGAAGGAATAGTTGACGTGGTGCGTCAGGCGGAAGAGACAGAGATCTATACGAGTGGTGCATCAAATCTTCTTAAGCTTGGAGAGCTCGGGGATGTGAATCGCGCAAGCGCGCTTCTTGAAACATTTGAAGATAAGCAGGAGCTCGGAGAACTTGCTTCAGTTGCTCTTCGCCACGGAGAAGAAAGTGGCGACAATAATATCCAGATATACATCGGCGACGAATCGCCGGTCGAGAACATGAAGGATTATTCAATAGTTACATCGACTTATGAGCTTCCTGAGGGTGCAAAGGGAACTATCGGAATAATAGGCCCGAAGCGAATGGATTACAAGAAGGTCGTAAATACATTGAAGAGTCTTACGGACGAACTTGATACCATATTCCGAAAGGAAGAGAAAAAGGGGTGAATGAAGAATGGCAGGAATGAGTATGGCGGAAATGCTCCAGTCTCTGCAGGATGAAAAGGAAGAAAAGGACGGTGCCGGAACTTCCAAGGGTGCGGAGAAGGTCGTTAATGTAGTTATAGGGCAGCCGATAGACGGAACTATAGTTACGGTTGATGATGAGCAGTACATAGCTGCGGAGGATGCCGATGCAAAGAGACCTAAGCCGATTCCTAAAAAGAACAGGCGGGGCAACAAAGAGCTGATGGCCGAGCTTGACAGAACCAAAGAGCTTGCCGAAGGCAATAAGGAAAAATACCAGCGACTGATGGCCGAGTTTGATAATGCAAGAGCCAGAAGTGAGAAGGAAAATTCCAAGATGTTTGATTACGGTGCCAAGGATACACTTGAGAAGCTTCTCCCTATAGTGGACGACTTCGAAAGAGCTTTGGAGAATATCCCTGAGAATGAAAAGGGTGCCTTCTCAGACGGAATTGAGATGATCTACAAGAAGATGATGGATACGCTTAAGGGAATCGGTGTTGAGCCGATGAACGCAGCAGACAAACCATTTGATCCTAATTTCCACAATGCGGTAATACATGTTGAGGATGAGAATTATCCTGAAAACACTGTTGTCGAAGAGATGCAGAAGGGTTACATGTATAAAGATCAGGTGCTCCGTCACAGCATGGTAAAGGTTGCCAATTAATATATATTTTAAATGAAATTAAAGGATAAAGATTTATCTTAGGAGGATTTATAAAATGGGTAAGATTATAGGTATTGACTTAGGTACAACAAATTCATGTGTAGCTGTTATGGAAGGTGGTAAGCCAATCGTTATCACCAATGCAGAAGGTTCAAGAACAACACCTTCAGTTGTAGGTTTCCTTAAATCAGGCGAAAGAGTTGTCGGTGATGCAGCTAAGCGTCAGGCAGTTACAAACGCAGATAAGACAATCGCATCAATCAAGAGACATATGGGCTCTGATTATAAAGTAACAATCGATGACAAGAAGTACTCTCCGGAAGAGATTTCGGCAATGGTTCTTCAGAAGCTGAAGGCTGACGCAGAGGCTTATCTCGGTGAGAAGGTAACAGAGGCTGTTATCACAGTTCCTGCTTACTTCACAGACTCACAGAGACAGGCAACAAAGAACGCAGGTAAGATCGCAGGTCTTGATGTTAAGCGTATCATCAACGAGCCTACAGCAGCAGCTCTTTCATACGGTCTTGATAACGAGAAAGAGCAGAAGATCATGGTATATGACCTTGGTGGTGGTACATTCGATGTATCTATCATTGAGATCGGTGAAGGCGTAATCGAAGTTCTTGCAACAGCAGGTAACAATAGACTCGGTGGTGATGACTTCGATAATGCGATCACACAGTACATGCTTGATGACTTCAAGTCAAAGGAAGGTATCGACCTTTCAGGCGACAAGATGGCTATGCAGAGACTTAAGGAAGCTGCAGAGAAGGCTAAGAAAGAGCTTTCTTCACAGACAGTTACAAATATCAACCTTCCATTCATCACAGCTAACCAGGATGGACCTAAGCACTTCGATATGGACCTCACAAGAGCTAAGTTCGATGAACTTACAGCTGATCTTGTAGAAGCAACACGTGGACCTGTTAAGCAGGCTATGGATGATGCAGGACTTTCAGCAGCAGAGATCGACAAGGTTCTCCTCGTTGGTGGTTCAACAAGAGTTATAGCAGTTAAGGAAGCGGTTAAGACTATTACAGGCAAGGAGCCATTCCAGGGCATCAACCCTGATGAGTGCGTAGCTATCGGAGCTTGTATCCAGGGTGGTAAGCTTGCAGGTGATGCAGGTGCCGGTGATATCCTCCTCCTTGACGTTACACCACTTACACTTTCAATCGAGACAATGGGTGGTATCGCTACTCACCTTATTGAGAGAAATACAACAATTCCTACAAAGAAGAGCCAGATATTCTCAACAGCTCAGGATAATCAGGATGCCGTTGATATCAATATCGTTCAGGGTGAGCGTGAGTTCGCAAAGGACAACAAGTCACTCGGTAGATTCAGACTTGATGGTATCGCTCCTGCAAGAAGAGGTGTTCCACAGATCGAAGTTACATTCGATATCGATGCAAACGGTATTGTAAATGTATCTGCTAAGGACCTTGGTACAGGACGTGAGCAGCACATCACGATCACATCAGGAACATCACTTTCAGATGAAGATATCGAGAGAGCAGTTAAGGAAGCTGCAGCTTACGAAGCAGCTGATAAGAAGCGTAAGGAAGCGATCGAAGTTAGAAACGATGCAGACGCTATGGCATTCCAGACAGAGAAGGCACTCAACGAAGTTGGCGACAAGCTTCCTGAGGCTGACAAGAAGAAGGTTGAGGATGACCTCAAGGCACTCAAGTCAATCATCGAGTCAACAGATATTGATAACCTTTCAGACTTCGATGTTGAGAAACTTAAGTCAGGTAGAGAGAAGCTCATGACTTCAGCTCAGAACCTCTTCTCTAAGCTCTATGAGCAGAACGGCCCTGGAGCAAATGCAGGAACCGGTACAGGAACACCAAACTTTGGTGATGATGTAGTTGACGGTGACTTCAAAGAAGTGTAAAATATAATACGGTAAATTAAATTTCAGCATGGATTCGTATCTGCAGGTGTATTTCCCACAGGTGCGAATCCATTGTGAGTATAAGGAAAGAGTAAAAGGGGATATTTATGGCGGAAGCAATTGACAAGAGAGACGCGTATGAGGTACTTGGGGTTTCACGAAACGCGAACGATAATGATTTGAAGAAGGCATACAGAGTCCTTGCCAAGAAATATCATCCGGATGCCAATCCGGGGGATTTGGAGGCTGAGGAGAAGTTCAAGGAAGCTTCAGAGGCTTACGCTATCCTCAGTGATGCTGAAAACAGGAAGAAATACGATCAGTACGGATGGGCTGCATTTGATCCTAACGGACAGGGCGGCGATTCGGGCTTTGATTTCGCAGATATGGGCGATATCTTCGGAGATATCTTCGGTGATATGTTCGGAGGCGGAAATAAGAAGACACAGACAAGCGGACCTGTTAAGGGTGCTGATATCAAGACGACTATCAGATGTACCTTTGAAGAGGCTGCATTCGGAACTCAGACAGAGGTTGAACTTCCTCTGAAGGATGAGTGTCCTGTTTGTCAGGGAAGCGGTGCTCAACCTGGACATCCGGCAGAGACCTGCGGCAAGTGTGGCGGTAAGGGTCAGGTTGCTCTTACACAGCAGTCACTTTTCGGTATGACAAGAACTATCCAGACCTGTCCTGATTGCCAGGGTAGTGGAAAGATAATCAAGTTCAAGTGTAGTAACTGTGCAGGTTCGGGCTTTGTTAAGAGCAAGAAGATCATCCAGATCAAGGTTCCTGCAGGTATCGATAACGGACAGAGCATCAGACTTCGTGAGATGGGCGAGCCGGGTATTAACGGCGGAGCAAGAGGTGACCTTATCGTTACTATCCTTGTTGATAAGCATGCAATATTCCAGAGACAGGAGTATGATCTGTATTCAACCGAGCAGGTTGCATTTACTCAGGCTGCTCTCGGTGGCAAGATAACGATAAATACCATCGACGGACCTTATGAATATGATCTTGCACCTGGTACACAGACCAATACAAAGATCACTCTTAAGGGCAAGGGTATCCCTACTCTGAGAAATAAAAACGTCAGAGGTAACCACTATGTAACTCTTATGGTTGAGGTTCCTGAGAACCTTACCGAGGAACAGAAGCAGGTTCTTAAACAGCAGGCAGATCCATATGCTGTTGAAGTTAGAGCTGCTACGGATTCACTTGGTGGCTTCTCCTTCGTCGGACATAAGAAAAAGAAAAAAGGAATAAAGAAAGTATGATATGGAAGAAGTTAACGATCGATACGAGTGTTGAAGCAGTTGATCTTATCAGTGAATTTCTCAGTGAACTTGGAGTAGAGGGCGTTATGATTGAAGATAATGTTCCTATTTCCGAGGAGGACCTGGAAATGATGTTTGTGGATATACCTGCTACACTCGGAGAAGACGATGGCACAGCCAAAGTTTCCTGCTTCGTTGACGATTCATTTGATATTAATTCTCTTAAGGCGGATATAGCGGCAGAGCTTGTCCGCCTTGAAGAGTTTATAGACGTAGGCAGTAAGGATATTATTGTCAGCGATACAAGTGATGACTCGACCTGGCAGAATAACTGGAAACAGTATTTTAAGCCATTCAGATTATATGATAATATTGTGATCCTTCCGACCTGGGAGGAGTATGAGGACATCAGACCGGGAGACACTGTTGTAAGGATTGAGTCGGTGATGGCCTTCGGTACAGGCACACACGAGACGACGAAGCTCTGTATCGGCCAGTTGAAGAAATACCTTAAGGACGGACAGTCTGTATTTGATATTGGAAGTGGCAGTGGTATCCTTTCGATAATCAGTGTATATCTTGGGGCCGGCTATGTTCACGGTATGGATATCGATCCTGATGCGGTTAAGGCAAGCCTTGAGAATGCAGAGGCTAACGGCTTCGATAAGGATAGGATTGACTTTACCTGCGGCAACCTGCTTGACAGTAATTATATCGCCGGAGTTTCGAGAAGGAAGGGCGATTTCGATAAGAAGCAGGCTGAGGACATGAGTGCTGCCGGTAATATCGAGAGTGACGGCGCTGCAAAATCGGCTGAAGACAGTAAGACAGCAGCTGTGGACAGGCAGTATGATATCGTTGTTGCAAATATACTTGCAGACGTTATCATGCCTCTTTCTGCTGTTGTAAGACCTTATATGAAGGAGGATGGACTCTTCATTACTTCAGGTATCATCGATACCAAGGAGGAAGAGGTTAAAGCAGAACTCTTGAAGAACGGCTTTGATATCATCGATGTCATTCATATGGGCGAGTGGGTATCGATAGTCTGCAAGTAACTATAGAGAGGTGTTAAATGCTTCTAAGCGATGCAAGAGAGTATTATATTAAATATCTGGGCGACGGGCATAAGATGTATCTTGATGACATCAAACGCTACGAAGAGTTTAAGGCCATGAACATCCCTGAACGGACTAAGGCTGAGTGGGATGATGAAATAGTTGCGATGTATTTTAAAACTCTTCATGATAATCCGGATGAGGTCTGGGCAAAGCATGACCGTATCATCGGTATTCTCAAAAAAAAGCGATGTGATTATCTGAAATGGGGCAAGCTGCTTCTTGATGAGTTGGAAGGCTTTGAGTATCTGAATAAAAAGAATAAGATACTTATTATTGAAAATATGGCCGGAAGAGACCGGTATCATAAGGGTGGAGCTTATATCATCATCACGAAGACGCCTTATGCTGAGCGGCTTGATCAGATCATGCAGGAATTCATGGATTTCTATGTGACTGAGGATGATAACCTGAATCAGCTGGGTTGGCGCGATATCAGAGACAGATATAACAGAGCAGTAATAGAATATAACAGAGCCTACAGAAAGTGGACAGAACGCCCGGGTGATGAGGCTTACAGTAGCGAAGAGTAATATTGCCGAGTGATCGGTATTACAGGACAAGGAATAATGAGTCTGTTGATTGGAGCAGAATAGTTAAACATATCTGTGGTGTATTTGTAGACAAGGAAAAATATAAATAATGAGTTTGTACAGATTCTACGTTGAAGGCTGCAGCAATGCATCCGATAAAATATACATATCCGGCAAGGATTATAATCATATAAAGAATGTGCTCAGACTGCGCGTTGGTGAAGAGATAATCGTAAGCGACGGTACTTCGAGAGATTATCACTGCAGGATAGCCGGTTACCGTGATGCGGGAGATGCTTCTTCTGACAGCTCAGCTAAAGGTAGAGGCGGTCATATTGATGAATCAAGCGGCGAGGTCGAAGCGGAGATAATTGATATTACGGATAATTCGACTGAACTTCCTGCTGACATCATTCTCTTTCAGGGCATGCCTAAGGCTGATAAGTTTGAGCATATCATTCAGAAAACTATCGAGCTTGGCGTTCATGAGATATATCCTGTCATGATGAAGAGATGCGTCGTAAAACTTGAAGGCGGAAACGGAAATGCAGATAAGAACGGTTTCCTTACCGTCAGTTCCAAGGAAGCAAAGAAGGTGCAGAGATACAACAGCATAGCTGAAGCGGCTGCAAAACAGTCGCAGAGAGGCATCATCCCGGAGGCTAAGAGCTATATATCCTTTAAGCAGGCGGCTGATCTGGCGTCTGAGATGGATATGGTGCTTGTGCCTTATGAATCGGCTGAGGGGATGGACCATTCCAGAAGCGTGATCGCAGAAGTGAAGAAGCTCTGTGAAACAATGCCTAAAAAACCGACTGTAGCTGTATTTATCGGGCCGGAGGGCGGCTTTGCACAGGAGGAGATAGACCTGCTTACAGACAAGGGGGGCAGGATCATTTCACTTGGAAGAAGGATACTTCGCACGGAAACAGCAGGCCCTGCAGTAATGTCTATTCTGGGATTTGCACTGGATGATTGAAGTTAATAAATAGACAATGTAATGGATAATAGATAACGATATTGATTATGGCGTTAGCAGATGTGTTGTTGACGATTAATTGATGAGTTGTTATTAATGGATTTGATATTAAAAAAATTGGTTGGAAAGAATAATGGAAATATATTTTGACAATTCGGCAACTACAAAGGTATATCCTGCGGTTAAGGATATCATGATCAAAGTGATGGAGGAGGATTATGGCAATCCTTCTTCACTTCATATGAAGGGCGTAGAGGCTGAGAGATATATAAAGAAAGCGGCTGATACTGTTGCGAAGACGCTTCGCTGTAAGCCGGAAGAGTTGATATTTACAAGTGGTGGAACAGAGAGTAATAATCTTGCTCTGATCGGTACGGCGCTTGCGAAAAACAGACTCGGAAAGCATATCATATCGACAACGATTGAGCACGCATCGGTACATGCAACACTTGATTTCCTGAAGAGTCAGGGCTTTGAGATAACTCTTATCGGAACGGATGAGCACGGTGTGGTTGATCCTGCTGAGGTTGCTAAGGCTGTCAGAGAGGATACAATACTTGTTTCCTGCATGATGGTAAATAATGAGGTTGGCGCGATCGAGCCGGTTGCTGAGATTTCGGGTGCTGTTAAAAAGATCAATCCTGACATTTATATGCATGTTGATGCGATTCAGGCTTACGGAAAGCTTCCTGTTTATCCTTCAAAGCTTGGTGCAGACCTTGTTTCAATAAGCGGGCATAAAATACACGGACCGAAGGGATCAGGGGCTCTCTATGTTAAAAAAGGCATCCTGATAAGACCTATCATTTACGGTGGCGGACAAGGTAACGGTATGCGTTCGGGAACCGAAAATGTTCCGGCTATCGCAGGCTTTGGAGTGGCTGCAGAAGAGTCCTTCAGAGATTTTGATAAGAAGATAGAGCATATCAAAAAGGTTAAGGAGTATCTTATAGAGAAGCTTACCTCTCTTCCGGAGGTCTACAACAATTCCGTTGATGCGCCG
>JAEEGF011430373.1_pt1 | contig 17143 bp, 13 predicted proteins | sample 9134171 | NCBI WGS metagenome assembly JAEEGF01 (sample SAMN16246542, study PRJNA631951) | gut metagenome | biome: gut microbiome; feature: rumen; material: AP-attached | host: Bos | place: Iran: Karaj | collected 2018-10 | reverse complement strand
AGACAGGCTTGTTGAGCTGTCCATGATCCCGGGCACCTGCGTCCTGACCTTTGGTGATCTCATAAGAGTAAGAGGTACTTCCAAGTCCCTGGCAGATGCAAGGGCTGACGGCGGAAATGTCAAAATGGTGTATTCACCCATGGAGACTGTTACTCTTGCCAAGGAGAACCCTGCCACAAACTATGTCTTTGCCGCCATTGGTTTTGAGACCACAACGCCTGTTTATGCCCTTGTTATCGAAAAGGCTATACAGGAAGGCATTAATAATTTAAGGCTTTTAACATCCCTTAAGACCATGCCGGAGGTTATTCGCTGGGTTGTAGGTAATGCAGGCAATATCGACGGATTCATAGCTCCGGGACACGTTTCAGCTGTGACAGGCGGAGGTCTTTTCAGAAACCTTGCCAAAGAGCTGAATATACCCTTCGTGGTATCGGGCTTTGAAGGGAAGCAGCTCCTTCTTACAATCTATGCCCTTGTTAAGATGAAGGGAACAGCAGGCTATAAGAACTTCTATCCTGAGATTGTGACGGAAGAAGGTAATCTTAAGGCTTTAGATACAGTAAATAAGTACTTTAAAGTATCAGACTCCTCCTGGAGAGGAATGGGCAAGATACCGGGCTCAGGCATGATACTCAGAGATGAATATAAGCAGTTTGACGCTGGAAGCTACGGCCTTGATGAAGACCATATGCCCAAGGGCTGCAGCTGCGATAAGGTCCTTGTTGGCAAGATAAAGCCAAATGAATGTCCTTTGTTTGGAAAGACCTGCACTCCCGACAACGCGCACGGAGCCTGCATGGTTTCCACTGAGGGCAGCTGCTATAACTATTTTATTTCCGGAAGAAGGTAAGAATATGAACATAACCAAAGTAATAATGGCCCACGGAAGCGGCGGAGAGTCAACCTCCAAACTTATAAGCAATGTGTTTGCCAAGCATTTTAATAACGAGTACCTTGATAAAATGGAAGATTCTGCGGTTGTACCGGGTGCCGGCAGATTGGCCGTTACCACTGATTCTTTTGTCGTAACTCCCATAATTTTTCCCGGAGGCAACATAGGAAGGCTTTCTGTGTGCGGAACCGTAAACGATCTTCTCATGAGCGGAGCAACTCCCATGTATCTCACCTGCGGATGCGTCCTTGAGGAAGGCCTTGACCTTGAGATTCTTGATAAGATCATCAAGTCCATGGCTGAGACTGCCAGAGAGGCCGGAGTTAAGATCGTCACAGGCGATACCAAGGTAATTGAAAATAAAGGTGGAGAGCCGGGGCTTATCATTAATACTTCAGGCGTTGGTTTTATTCCCGATGACCTTGATGTACCCGGACCTCTTAAGCTTCAGGACGGGGACAGGATCATTTTATCCGGTAATCTCGGTGATCATCATGCAGCAATTCTGGGTCACAGAATGGGCATTGAGAATAACTTCGTATCTGATAATGCACCTTTGGTTGATATGGTCGGAAATCTTCTTAAGGGCGGAATCCATGTCCACGCCATGAGGGATGTTACAAGAGGAGGTCTAGGAACTGTGCTCAATGAGTTCTCTGCAGGATCTAAATGCAGCATAGAGCTTGTTGAAAAGGACCTTCCTGTTTCCGATGCTGTCAGAAAATTCTGCGGAATTCTTGGTCTTGATCCCATTTATATGGGAAATGAAGGAAAGATGGTTTTATCTGTTCCCGAAAACGAAGCCGAGAAGGCACTTTCTATAATCAAGAGCTCTAAGTACGGCGAAAATGCTGCCATTATAGGTAGTGTTAAAAAAAGCTCTGAAAATGACGATAATATTAATGTGTCAGTACTGACTGAAATTGGCGGAAAGCGCGTGGTTGGGCTATTGTACGGCGAAGGTCTTCCAAGAATCTGTTAATTATGATAGAATAGTCAAGCACGGCAATTGTTTGATAATTAAGGTAGATATATGGAATTTAAGAGAATAAATAAAGATACCGTAACATGCATCATTACTGAAGATGACATGGATGAACAGGGTATCAAGTTAGAAGATTTATTTGAAAAGAAAAAAGAAGCCATGGATTTTCTCCATGAGGTTATGAGAAGAGCGGAAGAGGAAGTGGATTACAAGCCCACAGGATCATTTATGCCTATGCAGATCACTGTTCTTCCGGATCATTCTATTTCTCTTACACTTTCAGAGAATTCATCGGCCTCCTTTGGAGAGATTCTCAAGAATCTCACTGATAAGGCAGGGATCAAGATCCCCAAGAAAGTTCTTGAGGACCTCGGAGATTCTGTAGATGAAGAGCGCCTCAACAGACTTAATGAGTATTTAAAGAGCCTCAAGCAGTTTACAAATTCAGTTAAGGACATGTTGGATGAGACCAAAGGCGCTACACAGGAAGGCTCAGACAAGGTGTCTCTTAACAAGGATGCTTCAATAGACAGCACCAAAAAGAAGGCTGACAAGATTACCAATTACGCCCCTAAGGCCACACCCGGTAAGGCTGCAGCAGAATATGAAGCCAATGCAAAGCGCCTCAATTTCCATGAGTGCATGTTTGCTTTTAATGACCTTAGAACTGTTATAGAATTTAGCAAGAAGGCTCCCAAGAATCTGAACATTGGAAGCGCTTTGTACAAGCATCAGAGTGACGGCAAGTACTATCTTGATCTGTTCAGACGAAGTGAGGATCCCAAGTCCTTCGCTTCACTTTTTACAATGGCATATGAGTTTGGTCACTTCCAGGCTACCAACAAGAATGTGATTGCTCACGTCAAGGAGAACTGCGACTGTATCATCAGACTTGATGCTATACCAAAGTTGTCGGATATTTGACGATCAGCAGGGACAGAACGGTCCGGGATTCCTGAACCGTTCTTTTTTTATATCTTGGAGCAGCGTAAATGCGACTAAATAAATTTATAGCCTCCTGCGGAGTTTGCTCCAGAAGAGAGGCAGACAAGTTAATAGCATCGGGCAGGATCAAGGTTAACGGGCAGATTCCCGATCAGGGACAGGATGTTTCGGAAGGGGACCTGGTGGAGCTTGACGGCAAGGCTCTTAATATAAAGACTCAGCATGTATGCCTTGCTTATTACAAGCCTGTGGGCGTTGTCTGCACCGAGAGAGATGTCCATGCCGAGAGAACTGTCATTGACGATATTTCTTTTCCTGAAAGAGTTACCTATGCGGGGCGCCTGGATAAGGACTCCGAGGGGCTTCTTATCATGACGGATGATGGGGATCTTATTCAGGCCATGATGAAGGGTGCCAACAAGCACGAAAAGGAATACATTGTCTGCGTTGATAAGCCCGTTACTGACAGCTTTATAAAGAAAATGCAGGATGGCGTTCATTTAAAGGACCTGGGACAGACCACAAGGCCATGCACGGTTAAGAGGCTTGATGACAGCTCTTTTGACATAATCCTGACCCAGGGGCTTAACAGGCAGATCAGGAGGATGTGTTCAGAGCTTGGATATGAGGTTAAGAGCCTTAAGAGGATCAGGGTCATGACGGTTCAGCTGTCTGACTATGATCTTAAACCCGGTGAGTATAAAGAGCTGTCTCAGGACGAAATGGCAAAGCTCTACCGGGCAGCCGGTTTATCTTTTGATATATAATTTTGAAAATGGGGAGATTTCAAATGGCTAACGAGGATGTGAGAAAAGAGTATGACGAGCTGGTAAAGACCATAAAGCACCACATGGATCTTTATTATAATCAGGATACACCTGAGATTTCAGACTATGAGTATGATCAGCTGATGCTGAGATTAAAAGAAATTGAAAAGGAGCACCCCGACTTTGTGGCGGCGGATTCACCAAGTCGTATAATCGGCGGAAGCGCCAAGCGCGAGGCGGGAGTTAAGATAACACACAACGTTCCCATGCTCTCAATTGAGGACGTTTTTAATACAGATGATGTAAGGGCCTTTGTGGCCAAAGTACATGACAGGCATCCCGGAGCCGCTTTTTCCGTGGAGCAGAAGATTGACGGACTTAGCCTGTCCCTTAGATATAATCGTGATCCTGAGAGCGGCAAGTTACGGCTGACCTTGGCGGAGACCAGAGGCGACGGTCTTATCGGTGAGGATGTAACTGCCAATGCTCTTGTAATACCTGATATCAAGCAGGTTCTGGATCTTCCCTATGAGTACCTTGAACTTAGGGGCGAGGTTTATATGTCCCATGAGGCCTTTGAGAGCTTTAACCGTGAGCAGGAACGCCTTGGAAAAAAGATAGCAGCAAACCCCAGAAACCTGGCTGCGGGCACTCTGAGACAGCTTGATCCCGAGATTACCAAAAAGCGTGGCCTTAAGATGTTCGTATTTAATATTCAGGACGGTCCTTCAGAGATCAAGGCATCTCACTGCGAAGGCCTTGATATTCTTGAAAAGGCCGGGGTTAAGGTTGTGTGGCACAAAAAGTGCCTGACAGCCGATGAGGTTGTAGATGCAATTGATGCCATAGGCGAGATGCGAAGCGAGCTTGAGTTTGATCTCGACGGCGCTGTAGTTAAGGTTGACAACACTGAATGGAGAGATGATTTCCCTGCAGGCAGCAAGTATTCAAGCGGCCATATTGCATATAAGTATCCTCCCGAGGAGAGGGTCGTTGTCATGGATGAGATCCTTGTAGACGTTGGCAGGACAGGTAAGCTCACCTTCACCGGAAGCTTTCACGATGCAGAGACCGGCAAGGCTGCAAGGCTGTGCGGTACCAGCGTTTCCAGGGCAACCCTTCACAATCAGGATTACATAACAGATAGGAAGATCGGCATAGGCGGTCATTATAAGCTCTTTAAGAGCGGAGAGATCATCCCTAAGCTTAACGGCTGCGTCAAGGAGCCTGAAACCGTTTATGTTGCTCCCGACAGATGCCCTGTCTGCGGCGGTCATCTTGTAAGAGAGGAAGATACAGCTGATATTCGCTGCATCAATCCCACATGTCCTGCCCAGATTACAAGAACAATTGCCTATTTTACTTCAAGAGATGCCATGAATATCATGGGTCTTGGTGATACACTTGTAGATGCATTGGTCAAAGAGGGCTACCTTGAGAGCTACGGCGATATCTACAAGCTCAAGGAACACAGAGATGAGCTCATTGAGAAGGGGCTTATCGGCAAAGAGAAGAATACAGACAAGCTTCTTGCAGAAATAGAAAAGTCCAAGGAAAATGATCCTGTAAGGCTTTTAACAGGTCTTGCCATAAGAAATGTAGGTAAATCCACAGCAAGAGAGATCATGAAGCATTTTGAAGACATATCAGATCTTGCCAAGGTCACCAAGGACGGATTTCTGTCAATTCCGGATATCGGAGAGACCACAGCTTCAGATCTTTACGACTTCTTCCACGATGAGAAGAATCTTTCGATCCTGGACGGAATGAAGGCTTTGGGAGTAAATACCAAGGCGGTTAAGGATGAAGGAGCCTCTGATAAGCTGCAGGGCATGACAATTGTCGTTACCGGAACGCTTCCGACCCTCGGAAGGAAAGAAGCAGAGGAGCTTATCGTTAAAAACGGCGGAAAGGCCTCGGGTAGCGTATCCAAAAAGACAAGCCTTGTCCTTGCCGGAGAAGCTGCAGGCAGTAAGCTTACCAAAGCAAATGAGCTTGGTATTCGCGTAATTGATGAACAAGAATTTTTACTTATGATAAAATAAGAAAAAAGTTAGGGGAGCCAAAGTACAATGCCAATCAAAGTTCAAAACGATCTTCCCGTCAGGGACATTCTGGAAAAGGAAAATATATTCGTAGTTGATGAGAACAGGGCTATGCATCAGGATATCAGAGCTCTGCAGATCTGTATCCTGAATCTCATGCCGCTCAAGGAGGATACGGAGCTTCAGCTTTTAAGATCCATGTCCAACACACCTCTGCAGATAGATGTTTCTTTTATGCAGATGAGTTCCCATCATTCAAGCAATACATCTCCGAACCATTTGAATAAATTCTACAATACCTTTGATGAGCTCAAGGACAACACCTATGACGGCCTTATCATCACCGGTGCTCCTGTGGAGCAGATGCGTTTTGAAGAGGTTGATTATTGGGACGAGCTCTGCAGGGTCTTTGAATGGTCCAAGACCAACGTGACCTCCACATTCCATATTTGCTGGGGAGCACAGGCCGGAATTTATTATCATTACGGCATCGACAAGGCACCGCTTGATTCCAAGAGATTCGGTATTTACCAGCACAGAGTCATGAACAGGAAAGTGCCCCTTGTAAGAGGCTTTGACGACGTATTTATGATGCCTCATTCAAGACATACCGAGACTCCGGCTGACAAGATCCATGCCTGTGAGGACCTGGTTGTTCTGGCTGAATCCAAGATTGCCGGCGTTTTCCTTTGCATGAACAGATCGGGAAGCCAGATATTTGCCATGGGTCACGCCGAGTACGACAGACTCACCCTTGATATCGAATACCACAGAGATCTGGACAAGGGTCTTAAGATTGACATGCCAATAAATTATTATCCCGATGATGATCCCAACCAGAAGCCGGATCTTGTCTGGAGAGGCCATGCCAACAACCTTTACTCCAACTGGCTTAACTATTACGTATATCAGAACACACCTTATAAATGGGGACAGATCCTCGATGAGGAAAAGAGAACACTGGCATCCAAGGATCTTACCAAGAAGCTTCAGTAAAGACAAAGGGGGACGTTATGCCTAAGTCAAAAAAACTAAGAAAGATCTACAGTACTTTCCCTGAGGGGAAACATAAGGTTCTTACACTCAGCTATGATGACGGCAAGATTCCGGATAAGAGGCTTGTCAGCCTTTTAAATGAGTATGGCATCAAGGGAACCTTCAACGTAAATTCCGGACTTGAAAAGAACCCCTTTAAGAATGCCTACGATGAGAGGATTCCCCTTTCCGAGTACAAGAAGGTCTATAAGGGACATGAGGTTGCATGCCACAGCGTAACTCACCCCACTATTGCAAGATGCCCCAGAGAGCAGATAGTAAGACAGGTTATTGAGGACAGAAGAGCTCTGGAAGAGGTTATGGGCTATACAGTAAGAGGTCTTGCTTATCCCAACGGCTCCTACTCGGATGAGGTGGTGGATGTTCTTAAGAGCTGCGGAATAAGGCACGCGAGAACCGTTCATTCTACCTTTAACTACGATCTGCCCTCGGATTTCCTCAGATGGAATCCCACCTGCAGACATGGAGATGCTGAGTTTGAGGACCTTTACAAGGATTTCATAAAGGCTCATAAAACCCAGTACAATTACCTGTTATATGTATGGGGACACAGCTATGAATTTGACAGGGATGATAACTGGAATATAATCGAAAAATTTTCTAAAAAGATTGGAAACAAATCGGATATTTGGTATGCCACCAATATTGAAATCGTAGATTACCTGGATGCGGTCAGCAGGGTACAAGTCTCTGTTAACGGGGATTTTGCTTACAATCCCAATGCAAAAAGCGTATGGTTTTTGGTTGATGAAAAAATAGTTGAGCTCAAGGGAGGAGAGACGACAGAGTTGTAATTTTATTTTTTATAAGTTAAAATATATATGTTAAGTCGTTAATTTTTCATTCAAAGGAGAACGCTTATGCCCCTTAATCTGGAAAACGATGACGTTGAGTCAAAGTCCTCTGAACTCAAGAAAAAACCCACTAAGAAGACCAAAGAAATGCTTGATGAGAATGCCAAGCAGATAGAGGAACTTAAGGCTGAGCAGGAATCCCTTAAGGCTGAGCTTGATGCCCTTGAAAAAGAAGAGGAAGCCCTTGGCAGTAGGTCTGCGGTTAAAATTAAGGTCTCCCACAAGAAATTTGGCGACGGTGTTGTTACATCTCAGGATGGAAAATACATCGAAGTAAAATTCAAAGATGTAGTGAAGAAATTCGTACTTCCAGGATGTATCGCCGATCATTTCCTTGAGGTAGGAGATGAAGACATATTGGATTATTACAACAAGAGTAATGACATCCATGAGAAGAAGATGGCTACCGAGTTAAAGATCAAATCTGCTACCTATGCCATTCAGAGACATGAGGATGCCATTGAACGTCTAAACGCCAAGCTTAAATAATTGAACATACAAATATTGCGCTACGGCCGATTTCCGGTCGTAGCGCTTTTTTATTGTGGTTTTATGAGATTGCTTTTTCCTGCTGATTCTCTCTTACCTTGTTCTGGGCAGTTGAGAGCATGAGCTTGATTCTGTTGAGCTGGTTAACCTCAGATGCACCGGGATCATAGTCAATTGCAACGATGTTGCAGCCGGGATAAAGGTGACGCATCTGTTTGATAACACCCTTACCGACAACGTGGTTGGGAAGACAGCCAAAGGGCTGTGTGCAGACAATATTGTTAGCACCTTCCTTGATAAGCTCAACCATCTCTCCTGTAAGGAACCATCCCTCACCGGTCTGATTACCAATGGATACGATAGGCTTAGCATACTCCACAATATCATAGATATTGGTGGGCGGATCAAAGTGAACACTGTTTTTAAATGCCTTGATGGCACCGCTTCTTAACTTTTCAATAGCCCAGATCGCAACCTTCATAAGAGAAGCTGTCTTCTTGGAGGTACCAAACTCCTGAGCCTTATAAATCTGGTTGTAGAAGCAGTAGAGCATAAAGTCTATAAGATCGGGAACAACAGCCTCAGCTCCCTCAGCCTCAAGAAGATCAACCAGGTGGTTATTGGCCGCAGGTGCAAACTTAACAAGGATCTCACCTACAACACCGACTCTTGGCTTAACCTGATCGGTGATCTCAATTCTGTCAAAGTCTTCAATAATATCCTTACAGAGCTTTTGGAACTTGAAGAAGCTCATGTGCTTGGCAGTAACAAATTCCTTGGCCTTCTCAAGCCACTTAGCATGGCAGGCATTAACTGAACCCGGAATCCTCTCGTAAGGACGCATTCTGTATACGCATCTCATGAAGATATCTCCGAGGAGTGCGCCGTAGGCTGCTCTCTCAAGCATCTCAAGATTGATGTGGAAGCCGGGGTTGGCTTCAAGCTTGGAGAGGTTAAGTGAAACAACAGGAACCTGTTCCATACCGGCCTTTTTAAGGGCTCTTCTGATAAAGCCTACATAGTTGGTAGCTCTGCAGCCGCCTCCTGTCTGGGACATGATAACGGCAGTCCTGTTAAGGTCATACTTGCCTGAATGAAGTTCATCCATGATCTGACCAACAACCCAGAGAGAAGGATAGCAGGCATCATTGTTTACATACTTAAGACCCATATCAATGGCATGTCTGTTGTCGTTCTGCATAACGACAAAGTTATAACCACATGCTGAGAATGCGGGCTCCAAAATGTCAAAGTGAATAGGAGACATCTGAGGGCACAGGAGAGTGTAGTTCTTTCTCATCTCCTCTGTGAAGAGAACTCTGTTGTTCTCAGTGGTCCTGATGGTCCTCTTTTGATTCTTCTGCTTACGAACCCGGATGGCTGCAAGAAGTGATCTTACACGAATCCTTGCGCTTCCAAGGCTGTTAACCTCATCGATCTTAAGGCAGGTATAAATCTTATCTGAACCTGAAAGGATATCGTTAACCTGATCTGTAGTAACAGCGTCAAGACCACATCCGAAGGAATTGAGCTGGATAAGGTCAAGATCGTCTCTGGTCCTTACATAGTGAGCAGCGGCATATAATCTTGAGTGATACATCCACTGGTCTGATACGATAAGAGGACGCTCAGGTTTACCAAGGTGTGAAATACTATCCTCTGTAAGAACAGCAACGCCGTAGGAGCAGATCATATCCGGGATACCGTGGTTGATCTCGGGATCAACGTGGTAAGGTCTTCCGGCAAGAACGATACCGTGCTTGCCATTTTCCTCCATCCACTTAAGGGTTTCTTCACCCTTGATCTGAATGTCTCTTCTGGCAACGGCCATTTCTTCCCATCCGTCCTTGGCTGCTGCGATAACTTCATCAGCAGGGATCTCGGAAAACTCTTTTACAAGAGCATCTGTAACTGTTCCGATATTGGTAAAGGCCATGAAGGGGTTGCGGAGCTTAACTTCGCCGCCTGTGATAGCCTCAACATTGTTCTTGATGTTCTCGGAGTAGGATGTAACGATAGGGCAATTGTAGTGATTGGTTGCGCCTTCAACTTCCTCTCTCTCATAAAACAGTCCGGGGTAGAAGATAAAATCTACCTTTTGTCTGATAAGCCATTCCACGTGACCGTGTGAAAGCTTGGCAGGATAGCACTCGGACTCACTGGGGATAGACTCAATTCCAAGCTCATAGATCTGATGTGTTGATCTGGGTGAGAGAACAACTCTGTATCCCAGCTTGGTAAAGAATGTAAACCAGAAGGGATAGTTCTCGTAGAAATTTAGTACCCTGGGAATACCCACGGTTCCTCTTGTCATCTTATCGGGTGAAAGGGGCTCGTAACCGAATATTCTCTTGTATTTATAGTCATAGAGGTTAGGAATATTGTCGGCATTTTTAACCTTGCCGATACCTCTTTCGCATCTGTTACCTGAAATGTGCTGACGTCCGCCGGTGAACTTGTTGATGGTGAGACGGCAGTGGTTGGTGCAGCCCTGGCAGGTCGTCATGCTGGTAGAGTACTGAAGTGAATTGATCTGATCAATAGAGAGCATGGTTGTCTTATAATTTTCAGTTTCATTAAATCTCTCTCTTGCGATAAGAGCAGCACCAAATGCACCCATGATACCTGCAATGTCAGGTCTGATGGCCTCAGCGCCTGAAATGATCTCAAAGGCTCTGAGTACAGCATCATTGTAGAAGGTTCCGCCCTGAACAACGATGTGCTCTCCAAGGTCCTTGGCATCTGAAACCTTGATAACCTTAAAGAGGGCGTTTTTAATAACGGAATAAGCAAGACCTGAAGAAATATCGGCAACATCAGCCCCTTCCTTCTGAGCCTGCTTAACTCTTGAATTCATAAATACGGTGCAGCGGGTTCCAAGATCAACAGGAGACTTGGCATAAAGAGCAACCTTGGCAAAATCCTGAACACTGTAATCAAGGGACTTGGCAAAGGTCTCGATAAATGAACCGCAGCCTGATGAGCATGCCTCATTGAGCTGAACAGAATCAACGGAATTATTCTTGATATGAATGCACTTCATATCCTGTCCGCCGATATCGAGGATACAGTCAACCTTGGGATCAAAGAAGGCTGCAGCATTGTAGTGAGCAATGGTCTCAACCTCGCCGTCATCCAATAAGAGGGCAGACTTAAGAAGAGCCTCACCATAACCTGTGGAGCAGGCTCTTGAAATCCTGACACCCTCGGGCATCAGCTTGTAAATCTCCTGGATCGAAGAAATAGCAGTCTTTAAAGGGCTGCCGTTATTGCTTGAATAGAAGGAATAAAGAAGGTCGCCGTCCTCACTGATAAGGGCACACTTAGTTGTTGTAGAGCCCGCATCGATACCAAGGAAAGCATTACCTACATAATCATCAAGCTTTCTGGTCTTAACTCTATATTTATCCTGTCTGTCTCTGAAAGCGTGATAATCCTCTTCGCTGGTAAAGAGAGGATCAAGACGGGAAACCTCGGCCTCCATAACGATCTTGCCGGAGAGCTTGTCTACCATCTCATCCATGGAATAAGAGGTCTCTTCGCTGGCATTTAATGCTGAACCGATAGCAGCAAAAAGGTGTGAATTATCAAGCTCAATTGTATGCTCCTCATCCAGGTTAAGAGTGCGGACAAAAGCAGCCTTGAGCTGATCCAGAAAGTGAAGAGGACCGCCCAGGAATGCAACATGGCCGCGGATGGGCTTACCGCAGGCAAGACCTGAAATAGTCTGGTTTACAACAGCCTGGAAGATAGAAGCCGCAAGGTCCTCCTTGGTAGCTCCCTCATTGATAAGAGGCTGTATATCTGATTTTGCAAAAACGCCGCATCTTGCAGCGATGGTGTAAAGAGAGTGGTAATCTCTGGCGTAATCGTTAAGACCCGAAGCGTCAGTCTGAAGAAGAGAAGCCATCTGGTCGATGAAGGAACCTGTACCGCCGGCGCAGATACCATTCATACGCTGTTCAACGTTGCCGCCTTCAAAATAAATGATCTTGGCATCCTCACCGCCAAGCTCGATAGCCACATCAGTCTTAGGAGCGAGAGCTTTAAGTGAAGTAGATACCGCTATAACCTCCTGAACAAAAGGAACATCAAGGTGCTTGGCCAGTGTAAGTCCGCCTGAACCTGTGATCACAGGATGAAGAGTAATGGCTCCGCATTTCTCTTTAGCCTCTGAAAGAAGCTCAGCCAATGTCTCCTGGATATTGGCAAAATGCCTCTTGTAATCAGAAAATACAATGTTTCTGTCCTTGTCCAGAAGGGCCACCTTGACAGTGGTTGAACCGATATCAATACCAAGTGTGTAATCTTTAGAAATCATAAATAAACCTCATATATTTACTTATTAATAATGCAAATAAGTGTCTGATGACAATCCCTATGATTATAATGCAGGCCGTTTTAAAAATCAACGAATATAAATTGCACAAAATTTTTAATATGTTATTATGATAAATGGAATACTTTGAGGTTAATTACTATGTATAAAACAGCCAAAAAAATAATTTCTTTATTCCTTATGGGGATAATTCTAATAAACAGTTTTTGCCCGATCCGGGCTAAAGCTTCATCAGACAACGATCCTAAAACAGTGAGAGTAGGCTATTATCAGAACGAGGCCTTTCAGGACGGAGCATCGGATGACGCGGTCAAAAAAGGCTATTCCTACGAGTATTATCGTAAGCTCTCCGAATATACCGGTTGGAAATATGAGTATGTATACGGCGATTTTGTGACCATTTACAACATGCTCCTTGACGGAGAAGTGGACCTGGTGGCCGGTCTTGCCTATACAGAAGAGCGAGACGGACAGATTCTTTATCCCGACAGGGCCATGGGTTCTGAGAGTTACGGAATAGTTAAGCACGAAAATGATTTCTCGCTAACCGTAAGTCCTTCTTCTTTAAACGACAGAACTATCGGAGTTCTGGATTCAGCCATTGTTACGACCCTTAACAACTATCTTAGCGAAGAGAATATCACAGCCAACGTGGTTCTCTTTAATGACTACGAGAAGCTTCTTGATGCCTTTGACAAAAAAGAGGTGGATGTGATCGCCGCCGAGATCGATGGAATTTACGACAGATATCACGCCGAGGTTCTTTATTCCTTCGGAGGATCCGACTATTACCTCTGCGTAAACAAGAACAGACCTGACCTTTTAGATGACCTTAATCAGGCCCAGAGCCAGCTTTTTGCCGACAATCCCGATTACCTCAGCTATTTAAGAAACCAGTATTACCTTACAGCTTTATCAAGCAGAGCCTTTACAACTTCAGAATACGACTGGCTTGCTGAAAACAATGAGCTTAAGATCGGCTACTTAAATAATTATCTTCCATATAGTGATACCGATAGGAGCGGTAAGCCTACCGGCATGGTAAAAGATCTGTTTCCTGAGATTTTCAGGGCGCTTGGAATCGATACTGTTCAGTTTGGCTATCAGGGCTATGATAACTACGACGATATGGTTAATGCTGTCAGCAGCGGTGATATTGACGTGGCTTTCCCTGTGGGCGGAGGCTTGTTCTACTCAGAGGAAGACGGACTGTTATTGTCCAATCCCGTTACCTCATCCCTTACCGACATTGTTTACAATTCCAAGCATTTTGACAGTAATCTCTCTGATTTTGCGGTAAACAAGAACAACAAGCTTCAGTATTACTATGTAATGAACAATTATCCCGACTCCAGGGTTCAGATGTACGATTCCATCGAAGAATGCCTTCAGGCAGTTGAGAACGGAGAGGTTTCCTATACAACCGTAAACGGTCTTCGTACCAACAACATTATGAAGAAAGGAGATTATGACAATCTCTCTTTCCTTCAGCTCTACCACAAAGACGATACCAACCTGGGTGTTAAGATCGGTAACCACGGACTCTTAAAACTCTTAAACAGAGGTATAGGTATTCTTGGAAGTGATTATGCTCAGAACATTGCCTTCCGTTATTCTGAGAATATGAACGCCTTCACTTTGAGATATTTTCTTAGAAATTACCTGTGGCTGGTGCTATGTGTATTCCTGATAATTGCAGTTTTGATAGTTCTCCTTCTTGCAAGAGAGATCGCCAATAATAAAAAGAGAATTACCCAGGCCGAGAGTACCAGGCTGGAGATTGAGAATGCAAACCGCGAGAAATTCATCTTTGTCAACAAGATGGCCAACTACATGCGGGAGCCCTTAAGAAACCTCGGTAACCTTATTGGTTTTGCCAAAAACAGCAATGACATGGGAACCGTTAAGGAATCTCTTGGTGGCATGTCCTCATATACCAAAGAGCTGATGTCCATCATTAACAACATTTTGAATATGAGCCGCGTTGAAAGCGGACAGATCCACTTAGAGGACGGGAATATTTCCAGACATCTCTACGGAAAGCGTATCCTGATGGTGGAAGATACCACACAGAATCAGATGATAACCAGCAAGATCCTCAAGCAGTTTGGCTTCGAGATACAGGTTGCAAACAGTGGTAAAGAAGCCTATGATATACTAAATGCCGCTCCGACTGACTATTTTGACGCCATTATCCTTGATGCGGATATAAATAGCGGAAAAGAGCTTGAAGATGCTGTCAAGATCAGAACCATTCAAAACGACAGCAGGGCTGATATTGCCATAATAGCCATGGCATCTGATGAAACTGACTATTTAAATTCTTGTCTTGAGGATCATAAGATATCCGGACTTATCAAAAAGCCCTATGATATCGATTCCATGACAGAACTTTTTACCGACATATTCAATAGGACTGAGGATAACGCATGAATGAATTTATGAATAATATGGAGCGCAAGTTTGGCAGGTACGCCATCAGGAATCTTACCGTTTATATAATCGGCATCTACATTGTCGGTTATATTTTGAGCCTTTTACCCGGTGGCATTGCCGGATACCTCGCCCTGTCTCCCTATCATATTCTTCAGGGGCAGGTTTGGAGGATTGTTTCCTGGGTTTTGATACCGCCAACGGCTCTCAGCTTCTGGATCTTTATCACCTTGTATCTGTATTATTTTATAGGTACTACCATGGAGCGCACCATTGGAACCTTCAGGTATAACATGTTCATATTGGGCGGATTTCTCTTTATGATCATTGCTGCGTTTGTATCCCACGCCGTTAGTTTTATTGCTTCAGGCGGCAGCGAGATGGCAATTGCGCTTACCAGCGCATACATTATGCAGCTCAGCAGTACCTATTACATTCAGATGATGGTATTTTTGATGTTTGCCATCTGTTACCCTGATATGCAGCTTCTTTTGTTCTTTATCATTCCGGTGAAGGTCAAGTATCTGGGCATTTTCTACGCCGGGTATCTTGCTTTTGATGCTGTTTATGCAGGTATTATCAACGGAATACATCCTCTGTTGTTTATTATTTTGTTCCAGTTCATAAACCTTGGCTTGTTCTATTTATCTACAGGCAGGCTATCACACCTTCGTCCCAGGGAAGTTAAGAGACGCCAGGAGTTCCACCGTAATGTCAGAATGACACCGCCCGGCGTCACAAGGCATAAATGCGCCGTATGCGGCAGAACCGAGGAGACCAATCCTGAGTTATCCTTCAGATTCTGCTCCAAGTGCAACGGCAACTATGAGTATTGCCAGGATCATCTGTTCACACATCAACACATTCAATAAAGGAATTAAAATGGGAAATATAGATAATAAAGAAAAAGAATTTGCCGAAACCCTCAAGTTTGTCACCAGGACCGCAAGAGAGAACAAGAACGTCATCTCCAAGGAACAGGTTGAGGATGCCTTTGCATATCTTGATCTTGATGAAGCTCAGCTTGCCATGGTCTTTGATTACCTTGAAAAGCACAAGATCGGTATCGACCACGAGCCTGAGATCACCGATGAAGATCTGACAGAAGAGGAGACCAACTACCTTAAGGATTACCTTGAGAGTCTTGATGGACTTCCTACCTTGTCCGATTCAGAGAAAAGAGCTATTTCCATGTCCGCAATTGCAGGAGATAAGGAAGCACAGCAGAAGCTCATCAGCAATTACCTGCCTCTTGTGGTGGATGTGGCCCGTCTCTATACAGAACAGGGCGTATTCCTTGAGGACCTTATAGGAGAAGGCAACGTTGCTCTTACAAAGGGCGTTACCATGCTTGAAGCAGTGGGAGAGCCTGATGAGGTTGAAAGCTTCCTTTATAAGCTCATGCTTGATGCCATGGAGAATCTGATCCAGGAGAATCTGGCTGAGGATGCCGGAATGCAGAAAGTTCTGACTCTTGTCAATGAAGTTGCGGACAAGGCAAAAGAGCTGTCAGAGGAGCTTAGAAGAAAGGTAACCGTTCAGGAACTAATGGAGGAAACAGGATGGGATGAGGACAAGATCCGCAGCGCCATCAAATTCTCCGGAGATAAGATAGAAGATCTGGACAGCGGAAAAGAAGATAAATGAACAACATCGTCAATGAAAACGACTTTAAATATTACATGCAGGATATAGAAAGGTACTATTTTGGCGCCAGATACAGCTATCAGGAGCTTCTGGACAATGAAATGGTGCCTTTTAAGTTTACCCGTGCCATCTCCAAGGTACTTACAGATGACGTTCCTGCAGACACAACTCTTGAGAGTCATCTGTATCACATGACATCAGAAGATAATGCCTACCCTGTATATAAGCAGCTTCGTGCAAGGATACGCACTTCCGTATACAAAAAGCCTGACAATAAAGAAAAGGGATTTACGGAAAAGATCTATACAATAAATGAACTTGTAAGACTGACTCCGGAAGATAAGGAGAGAATGGGCATGATAGTGAGAGAGCTCATAATTTCCAAGCTCGCTCTTTTTAGTCTGTCCCTGTAAGAATTTCAAAAGAAAAAATGGCAATAAAAAACTCCCTTGAATAACTCAAGGGAGTTTTATTTAGCAATTTAATTATGCTCTTTCAACTTTGTTGGATCTAAGGCAGCTTGAACATACGTGCATTCTCTGAGTAGCGCCGTTAACCTTTACAGCAACATGCTGAACGTTTGACTTCCAAACTCTGTTAGATCTTCTATGAGAATGGCTTACGTTGTTACCGAAATGAACGCCCTTGCCACAAATATCACATTTAGCCATTTTGACACCTCCTTATA
>JAEEGF010868066.1_pt1 | contig 17143 bp, 21 predicted proteins | sample 9134171 | NCBI WGS metagenome assembly JAEEGF01 (sample SAMN16246542, study PRJNA631951) | gut metagenome | biome: gut microbiome; feature: rumen; material: AP-attached | host: Bos | place: Iran: Karaj | collected 2018-10 | reverse complement strand
GACAGCGCAATCGACAAGATCGTTGCCGCAGGAGGAAAGGCAGAGGTAGTCTAGAATGGGTATACTCAAAACCATCAGACAGGCCTGGAAGATACCTGAAATGCGCTCTAAGATGATCTACACCCTTGTGATGATGATCGTCTTCAGACTCGGATCCAACATCCCCGTTCCCGGTATCAACAGAGCTCTGCTGGCCCAGATGTTCGACTCCAACGAGTCCGGACTTTTCGGCCTCTTCGACCTCTTCTCGGGCGGATCCTTCAGCAACTTCACGATTTTCGCGCTGAGCATCTCTCCCTACATTACAGCATCCCTGATCCTGCAGCTCCTTGCAGTAGCCATTCCGGCTCTGGAAGAGCTGTCCAAGCAGGGTGAAGAAGGCAGACGCAAGATGGCAGCCTACACCAGATATCTGACTGTAGTGCTGGCTCTGATCCAGGGCATTGGCTACACCTTTGGCCTGTTCAGAGGAGTTCTTGTGGATGACAGCATCTTCTCCAAGATCGTCATCGTACTGACACTGGTTGCGGGTACCGCATTCCTCATGTGGCTGGGCGAGAAGATCAATGACAACGGCCTTGGCAACGGTATCTCCCTGATCATCTTCGCAGGTATCGTTTCCAGGATCCCCACCAGCATCTCCAGAACCATCAAGGGCATGATCGACGGAACCATCTCCATCGTTTCCGTAGTGCTCTTCCTGGTATTTGCACTGGCTGTTATTATCGGAATCATCATGGTATCCGAGGGTACCAGAAAGATCCCCGTACAGTATGCAAAGAGAGTTGTTGGCCGCAAGATGTATGGCGGACAGAGCACCCACATTCCTATCAAGGTAAACCAGGCTGGCGTTATTCCCGTAATCTTCGCCACCTCCCTGCTCCAGCTCCCCCTGACCATCGGCTACATGGCTCCCAACTCCGGATTTGCCAGCTTTGTCACCAAGTGGCTCAGCCCCAACGGCAACCCCGGCGTGTGGATCTACTTCATATTTGAGATCGTGCTCATCATCTTCTTCACCTATTTCTACGGCGCCATCAGCTTTGACCCGACAGAAATCGCTGATCAGATGAAGAACAACGGCGGATTCATCCCCGGCATCAGACCCGGAAAATCCACCTCAGATTACATCGCAAGAGTAAGCAACAGACTGAACATCGTAAGCGCTCTGTTCCTTGCTGTTATAGCATCCATCCCCACTCTTCTGTCCCACTGGACCAGCCTGAACATCGGTTTCGGCGGTACCTCCCTGATCATCGCCGTAGGCGTTGCTCTGGACACCATGAAGCAGATCGAGTCCATGATGGTAATGCGCAATTACAGCGGATTCCTCAAGTAAAGGAGGCAGGCAGATGAAGAGAGTAGTTTTACTCGGACCCCCGGGAGCCGGCAAGGGCACCCAGGCCACAGGCATTGCTGAAAAATACAATATCCCGCACATTTCCACAGGAGATATCTTCCGCGCTAACGTAAAGGAAGGCACCCCTCTTGGAAAGAAGGCCAAGGAATACATGGACCAAGGCCTGCTGGTTCCCGATGAACTGGTGTGCGACCTGGTGGAGGACCGCATCATGCAGGAGGACTGCGCAAACGGTTACCTTCTGGACGGCTTCCCCAGAACATTATTCCAGGCAGAGCACTTTGATAATTTCCTTAAGAGCAAAGGCCAGGAATTGGACTCCGTAGTAGACATTGAAGTATCCGAGGACGTGCTTCTGCCCAGACTTACAGGCAGAAGAGTCTGCAGGAACTGCGGAAGACCCTACCACGTGATCACCATGCCTCCCAAGGTTGAAGGCGTGTGCGACGTTTGCGGCGGCGAGGTCTATCAGAGAGCAGATGACTCCGAAGAGACTGTTCTCAACCGTTTCAAGGTCTACAACGAGCAGACAAGTCCTCTTATCGAGTACTACACCGCCAGCGGCAAGCTTGCTCCCATCAACGGCGAGCAGAGCCAGGCTGAGGTATTCGATGAAATATGCGCTAAGCTGGGTGACTAATAATGATCGTCATTAAATCCAAAGACGAAATCGAGATCATGGCTGAGGCTGCAATGGTTGCGGCTAAAATGCTCAGAGATCTTCCCGGATTCATAAAGCCGGGCATTTCGACAAAGGACATTGACAAATGGGTCGAAGATTATATCCGATCCAGCGGTCAGAAACCCGGATTCAAGGGCTACGGCGGCTTCCCCGCCTGCGCCTGCGTATCGGTAAACGAAGAGGTGGTTCACGGTATCCCTTCAAAGAAGAGGATACTTCAGGAAGGCGATATCGTGAGCGTGGACCTCGGTACCATTCACAAGGGCTTTTACTCCGATGCGGCAAGGACCTATCCGGTCGGAAAAATTAGTGAAACGAATGCAAAGCTCATAAGAGTCTGTGAGGAAAGCTTTTTCGAAGGACTTAAGTTCTGTAAGAAAGGCTATCGCGTAGGAGACATCTCCGCTGCAGTCCAGGCGCACGTGGAGGCCAACGGCTTCTCTGTCATCAGAGATTACACCGGCCACGGCGTGGGCAGGGACATGCACGAGGACCCTGCAGTGCCCAACTACGGCAAGGCGGGTCACGGTCCCAAGCTGGTTCCCGGCATGGTGATAGCGGTGGAGCCCATGATCGCCGTCGGCGATTACGATGTGGAAGTGCTGTCCAACAACTGGACCGCAGTCACTGTCGACGGATCCTATGCATCCCACTATGAAAACACAGTGGTCATCACAGAGGATGAGCCCATACTTCTTACCTGCATTGACAGGGACGGATACAGACTTGCTGAATAAAGGAGGTACTGCCAATGGCGAAAAATGACACAATAGAAGTATTCGGGACAGTGCTCGAGGCACTTCCAAATGCCATGTTCAAGGTTAAACTTGAAAACGGTTTCGAGGTACTTGCTCACATCTCCGGCAAGATGCGCATGAACTACATCCGCATACTTCCCGGCGACAGAGTCAAGATGGAGCTCAGCCCCTACGACCTCACCCGCGGCAGGATCACCTGGAGAGATAAATAGTCCTTAAACAGGAGGAGAAAAAATGAAAGTTAGAGCTTCAGTTAAGCCCATTTGCGAAAAGTGCAAGGTTATCAAGAGAAACGGCAAAGTAATGGTCATCTGCGAAAACCCCAAGCATAAGCAGGTCCAGGGCTAACGAATTTGAAAAGTTAGTTATGTATTGTGTGCCGGCGGGCTCTCTCGGCCCGGGTTGGCACGTCAAATTATAATAATAGTTGCAGTACAATAGGAGGTATAATTTATGGCTCGTATAGCCGGTGTCGATCTTCCAAGAGAAAAGAGAGTGGAAATCGGCCTTACCTACATCTACGGTATTGGTAAGCAGACTTCCAAGAAGATCCTGGAAGAAGCAGGTGTAAACCCCGATACCAGAGTTAAGGATCTTTCCGAGGACGAAGTAGGTGCCATCAGAAAGATCATCGATTCCGAGTACATCGTAGAAGGCGATCTCAGAAGAGAAGTTTCCCTGAACATCAAGAGACTTCAGGAGATCGGCTGCTACAGAGGAATCAGACACAGAAGAAATCTGCCCGTCAGAGGACAGAACACCAAGAACAACAGCCGCACCCGCAAGGGCCCCAAGAAGACTGTTGGACGCGCAAAGAAGAAGTAATTGAGAAGGAGGTCGCGTAACAATGGCACAGCAGAAGAAAACTGTACGTAAAAAGAGAAGAGAACGCAAGAACATTGTGAACGGACAGGCTCATATCCAGGCTTCCTTCAACAATACACTCGTTACTCTCACAGACACCAACGGAAATGCTATTTCCTGGTGCTCCGCTGGTTCCCTCGGATTCAAGGGTTCCAGAAAGTCTACACCCTTCGCAGCTCAGATGGCAGCAGAAGAAGCAGCCAAGGCAGCTGTTGCTGAGGGTCTTCAGAATGTAGAAGTATATGTAAAGGGACCGGGTTCCGGCAGAGAAGCTGCTATCAGAGCCCTTGAGACCACCGGTCTTAAGGTCACCATGATCAAGGATATCACACCCATCCCCCACAACGGATGCAGACCCCCGAAGAGAAGAAGAGTATAGTCAGGAAGAGAGGAAAAAGAAATGGCAGTAAACAGAGATCCAATTCTCAAAAAGTGCAGAGCACTGCAGATCGATCCAAGCCACCTGGGTATTTTCAAGGAATCTAGAAGATCCTCTCAGAAAAACTCCTACAGAAAGATGAGCAACTACGGTCTCCAGCTGAGAGAAAAGCAGAGAGCAAAGTTCATCTACGGCGTGCTGGAGAAGCAGTTCGAAAATACATTTGTTAAGGCATCCAAGAAGCCCGGTAAGACCGGTGAAAACCTTCTGATCATGCTGGAGGAAAGACTTGATAATGTAGTTTACAGAATGGGCCTTTGCACCACCAGAAGAGAAGGCAGACAGCTTGTTACCCACGGTCACTTCACCGTTAACGGCAAGAAGGTCAACATTCCCTCCTACCTGGTAAAGCCCGGCGATGTTATCAAGGTTAAGGAAAAGAGCATGAGCTCCCCCAAGTTCAAGGAGATCAGAGAGATGGAAGTCGGCATTCCCGCATGGCTTTCCGTTGACAGAGACAAGCTTGAGGGCAAGGTTCTGGCTGATCCCGTAAGAGAGCAGATCGATACACCCATCGATGAGCAGCTCATCGTTGAACTCTACTCCAAGTAATCGATAGATTAGGTTTAACTTAGTATATTGAAGAAGGAGGAGTTCAGAGTGATAGAAATTGAAAAGCCGACCATAGTTTGCGAATTATCCGAAGAAGATCCCTGCTACGGAAGATTCATAGTTGAACCTCTCGAGCGTGGATATGGAAACACCCTGGGCAACAGCCTCAGAAGAATTCTCCTCAGCTCCCTTCCCGGAGCCGCAGTTACATCCGTGAGGATCGATGGAGTGCTCCATGAGTTCTCCACCATCCCCGGTGTCAAGGAGGATGTAACAGAGATCATCCTTAACCTGAAGAAGCTTGCCATCTCCCTTAAGGGAGAGGACCAGAAGCGCGCCATCATCAACGCGCAGGGTCCCATGGAGCTGACCGCAGGCGACATCATTGCAGACAGCAGTCTGGAGATCCACAATCCGGAGCTCCACATTGCCAGCCTTGAAGCAGGCGCCAGCCTCGTGATGGAGATCAATATCTCCACCGGCAGAGGCTATGTTCCCGCGGATCAGAACAAGGATGAAAATACCCCTATAGCAGTCATTCCCGTGGACAGCATCTATACACCGGTTCGCAAGGTGAATTACACCGTTGAGAACACCCGTGTTGGTCAGGTGACCGACTACGAGAGACTGGTTCTGGAGGTATGGACCGACGGCAGCATTCCTCCCGATGAAGGCGTATCCATCGGCGCGAAGATCATGCAGGAGCACCTGCAGCTCTTCGTAGACCTGACAGAGGCCGCATCCGGAATGGATATCATGATCGAGAAGGAAGAGGATCAGAAGGGCAAGGCTCTTGAGATGAGCATTGAAGAACTGGAACTTTCCGTTCGTTCTTTCAACTGCCTCAAGCGTGCTTCTATCAACACCGTTGAGGAGCTTACCAAGAAGACCGAAGAAGAAATGATGAAGGTCAGGAACCTGGGTAAGAAGTCCCTCGACGAAGTAAAGCACAAACTAGAAGAATTAGGACTGAGCTTAAAGCCCAGTGACGAATAGGAAAGGAGTTAGTTCCAATGCCAGGATACAGAAAGCTGGGCGTTAAGACCGCTCACAGAAAATCCATGCTGAGAAATCTGGTTACAGATCTGTTCCGCTATGGCCGCATTCAGACCACTGACTGCAGAGCAAAGGAAACCAGAAGAGAAGCTGAAAAGCTGATCACTCTCGCAAAGAGAAACGACCTGCACGCCAAGAGGCAGGCAATGGCATACATCAAGGATGAGGATGTTGTTAAGAAGCTGTTCGATGAGATCGCTCCCAAGTATGAGGAGAGACACGGCGGCTACACCAGGATCCTGAAGCTCGGCCCCCGTCAGGGAGACGTTGCTGAAGCAGTATTCCTTGAGCTGGTATAAACTCTCGGCGACTGGCGAGCGCTGAGCGCGAAGACAGAGCCGCAAGAGTTTAATCTGCCAGGATTGCCGAAGAAAGCGAGCCGAAGGCGAAGCTTGATTCGCTGCAATCTACGGCTGGTATAATCTGCGAGATTATCTGCAAAAGATGCTTAAGACCCCAAAGCAAAGGCTTCGGGGTCTTTTCTTTTATGATATAATAACACATGTAGGATAAAAATCAGTATGATAAGGAGGATGAGACCATGGAACGAGTTGTTAAGTTTTTAAAGGATGCCAAGGTTTATTATCTGGCAACTGTTGAGGGCGATCAGCCCCGCGTAAGGCCCTTTGGAACGGCTCATGTGTTTGAGGGAAAGCTCTACATCCAGACCGGCAAGGTGAAGGAGGTTTCAAAGCAGCTTCATGCAAATCCCAAGGCGGAGATCTGCGCCTTTATGGATGGCAAGTGGCTGAGGGTTGCAGGCGAGCTTATTGAGGATGAGAGGATCGAGGCAAAGAAATCCATGCTGGATGCGTATCCTTCCCTCAGAGGCAGATATTCAGAGGATGACGGCAACACTGAGGTGTTCTACTTTAAGGATGCCACCGCCACCTTCAGCTCCTTCAGCAGCGAGCCTGAAGTGATAAAGTTTTAGTTAGCAACATCTGAAATTATTTATAGGAGAAAGTTTTGAAGACAGTAATACTCAACGGAAGTCCCAGAAAGAACTGGAACACAGCAATGATCCTTAAGGAAGCCCAGAAGGGCGCAGAGGCAAGGGGAGACGAGGTCCTTTATGTGGATCTCTACGATCTTAACTTCACCGGCTGCAGAAGCTGCCTGGCCTGCAAGAGGGCCGGAATAGAGGAGCCCTGCAGGTGCTACTGGAAGGACGAGTTCAGCCCCGTGCTGGAGGAGATCTACAAGGCGGATCATCTTATCCTTGGTTCCCCCATATACTTCGGAGACCCCACAGGAGTGCTCAGGGCGGCTCTGGAGCGCATCGTATTCCCCGCCCTGAGCTATAATGACTACAGCAGCACCTTCAAGGGCAAGGTGGACGTATCCGTGTTCCTTACCATGAATGCCCCTGAGCAGTACTATGAGCAGGGCTACAAGGCGAAGATGGAAAACTATTTTGCTTCCTTTGGAAAGCTCAACGGAAAGATCAAGCTCTATCCCGTCTGCAACACCCTGCAGGTCAATGACTATTCCAAGTACGAAATGAAGGGCTTCAGCGAGGAAAAGAAGAAGCTCAGCAGAGAGGAGCAGTTCCCCAAGGATCTGGAGCTGGCCTATAAGGTTGGAGCAGGAGAGCTCTGAAGCAAAGCCATAAAAGCATCGAAAAGCCCGGAGCACTGAAGCTTCGGGCTTTTATCGTTTATTAGCGATAGGCGATTAAGCGGCGAAATTCGAAATAAGCAGCGCTGCCGCGGAGCATGACGGCTCTTTTTAAGGATCCCCAGGGGCTATCGGCCTTTTCATTGAAAAGTTATTTTTTTAACTGGTTAAAAATACTTGCAATTTTAGGTGTTTTGTTTCATAATAGCTTTGTTTTATTGAATCGGTTAAAAAATCGGAGGCTCGTGAACTGTTATGAACAGAGATCTGGACAAGAAGGGCAATCTTAAGCCGCTGGCGCTTTTCCTAAGCGGCGGAGCGCTGTTTTCCATGCATTTTGGTGCATCCAGCATGGTCTGGCCCATGAACTGGGGAAAGGAGAGCGGAAGCTCGCTGCTGCCTGCATTCCTTGGCGCATTCATCACCTCGCTCTTTCTGGTAGTCGTGGGCTATATAGCTCTGGCCAGGGGCAATGCCACCTACAGCCAGCTCACAAACCGCATCACGGGAAAGAAGTTTGGCATTTTCTATGCCTGTGTCACCATCGCCATGAATGGTCCATTCTACGTTATCCCGCGTATGAGCGCTGCGGCATGGGATTCCGTGGTCCAGGCCTTCGGGATCAATGTGCAGAGCCGGGTGCCCCTGATAATCTTTACTATAGTTTTCTATATCATCACATATTTCTTCCTCGTGAGTCCCGGAAAGGCCATGGACAGGATCTCTGCCATACTCTTTCCGGTGCTGCTGATAATCGTTGTCGCAGTGGTGGGAAAGGGCCTTCTGAATCCACTTGGAGAGATAGGACCCAGGCAGTATGAGGGCTCTCCCTTCGCCTACGGCTTTACCAGCGGTTATGCCACGGGTGAGATACTCTGCGCCCTTATTTTCGGCGCCGTTATAATAAACAGCCTTAAGCACAAGGGCGTGAGCGAGGAGAAGATCACCTCCAACATGATACGTGTCGGCATCGCAGGCGTCGCCATGCTTACAGTCACCCATTTCTGCCACATGGTGATAGGCGCGACCTCTGCCTCCACCTTCCCGAATCTCAGCTATACCGCTCTTTACACAGCCGTGGCCACGGCTCAGTACGGAAAGCTGGGCGGCATGCTGTTCTGCATTGCGTTGTTTATGGCAGCTCTTACCACGGCCATCGGCATGTCCTCCGGCTGCGCAGAGTTCTTCGTAGATGTGACCGAGGGGAAATTCAGCTATAAGCAGGTGTCACTGGCCATCGTGGTTCTGAGCATTTTCTTTGGCAGCCTGGGCCTCACCAATATCCTCTCCATACTCGGGCCAATTCTTGATGGTGTATATCCAGCGGTGATCGTTCTGGTGCTCTACTACGGCTTTGCAAAGGACAGCAGCAGCGAGCGCGGTATAAGGGCTGCACGCTGGGCAATGTACGTGGCCTTTGCCATGGGCATGATGGACATGCTCTGGAAGTATTTCGTGAAGTTCGGAGCCTTTGAAGGCCTTTGCAATATCTACACCAGGCTTCCTCTGGCCTCCATTTCCCTGGCCTGGGTGCCCTGGACCATCCTGGCCTTCATCCTCGGCTTTATGATCAGAAAAGAGCGCTAGTTTCAGCCTCCAATAGATAGCGGAACCCCCGGCATTGCGAACGCAGCCGGGGGTTTTGTTTAGATTTTTATGGGTTTCCGAAGCTATTCCTCTGGGAACATGAGCTCCGGTATGCGCAGGAAGATGGCGGACAGGTCTATGAGGTTTTCAGAGGCTATGCGGACCTGTTCCTTTACGGTGCTGAGTATCCTGTCTGTATCGGTCTCAAAATAGCTGTGGCTTAGATACTGCATGTAGGTGACGAATTCCTCGGGGCTTACCTGGCTGTCACCGATGTCCACAAGGCGCTTTACCATAAGCGGAAACACGCCAAGATAGCAGGATAGCATATCGAAGTCCTTCGGCTCCATGTTCTGGCTTCTGCCCTGATATCCGCTGGCGCCGAAGCTTATGCCGTTGCCGGAGAACCAGAATTTTGGCATCTCATAAACGGCTTCGGCGAAGATCCTCAGCAGAGGCTTGTCCTTCAGGAGGGACAGGTAGGTGGCGTCGTAAAATATGGTCCTGGCATTGGCGTCCTCTGTGAGGGCGCTGTATTTTCCATCGTCGCTGGCAGCCTTGTAGGCCTCCACAAGAAAAGCCCTCCACATAAGCGTAGCCAACTCCATTTTATCTTTATAGTAATAATAATACAGAGACTTGGGGATATCCGCCTCGTCGCAGATGTCCTTTACGGTGACATCAGCAAAGCCCCGCTCATAGAAGAGTCTTGTGGCGGTGCGGACGATCAGCTTGCGGGTCTCCATACCCTTTTTCTTGTTTGCCATAGTTAACACTCCTGATTCTTCTATAGTATACCATAAGGGAAGAATAAAAACACTATCTGGCTGAAAAATTATTGACTTGATTCAAAAATTGTGCTATCTTGCCTTTAGAACAAGTAATTCTTTCTGCGGGTGGTGCCTTGAGCCCGTCTGCAGAAGCTGAGATCCATCGGAGGACAATATGACTCAAAGAGAAATTCAAAGAATAATCAAGGAAGCCGGCAACATCAGGATCAGCGCTTCCAAGGAAGAGAAGTGGACTGCCGAATATCTGGCTAAGGAAGCTGAAAAGCTGGGCGCAAAGGCGCGGGTAGAGGCCTTTGACGTGCCTGTCACCACCATCAACAGCGCAAAGCTCATCGCAGGCGGCAGAGAGATCCCCTGCAAGGGCTACGAGCTCTGCGGCAGCGGCAGGGTGGAGGCTCCACTGGTATATATCGCAGATTTCGATCCCATCTCCCTGTCCAAGGTCAAGGGAAAGATCGTTCTGTCAGATTCCTATCCCAGCACCTTTACCTATCACGACATGCTGGATGCCGGCGCTGTGGGCTTCATCACCTATGACGGCGATGTAAAGTGGAGAGACAATGACATCGACCTGAGAGAGCTTAGAGGCTACATGGCTCAGGGCCGCAAGGCACTGGGTGTGAATATCAACGCCAAGGAGGCTGTGAAGCTTGTAAAGAATCTGCCTATGGATGTGGTGATAGAGATCGACCAGACCGAGGGCATGGGCAAGTCCTGGAATACCATTGCTGAGATCCCCGGCGAGTGCGATGAATGGATAACCATGTCCGCCCATCTGGATTCCAGACCCCTGGCAAAGGGCGTGTGGGATAATCTGACCGGCTGCCTCACCCTGCTGAACACTCTGGAGATGGCTGCAAAAACCGGTAAGCACCACTATGGCCTTCGCTGCGTATTCGTGGGCAGCGAGGAGAGAGGCCTGCTGGGCTCCAAGGCTTATGTGAAGGATCACGAGGCTGAGTTGGACAAGATCGCTCTGAACGTGAATGTGGACATGATCGGAAGCATCATGGGCAAGGTGATGTGCTGCGTAAATGCTGAGGAAAGCGCCGTTGCTTATCTGAACGGCTTCGCCGCGGAGAAGGGCTTCCCCGTAAGGGCTATGCAGAGGGTAATGTCCTCCGACTCCTCCTCCTTCGCTGACAAGGGCGTTCCGGCATACTCCTTCGGCAAGATGGCTCCCCATAATCAGGCTGTCATCCACAGCCGCTATGACGACGGCAGCACCGTAAGCGCAAAGCAGATCCAGATCGATGCTGACTTCATCAGCGAATTCACCCTTAAGCTGGCCGACGCGGCTATATGCCCCGTTCCCAGAAAGATCCCCGAAAAGATCAAGAAGGAGCTGGACGAGTATTTCTTCAGAAAGAGAAAGGACGCTTAAGCCGGGCAGGCTCAGCACCGGATAAATTAAAGCTAAAAGCTCTCATGGAAGCATGAGAGCTTTTATGTTGCGTTGTGTTTGAATACAGAGCTGGCGGTGATAGCGCTACAGATCGGGGTCTCTCACCATGATTTCTTCCGGCGCTATGGAGTTTTCAGACAGTATCCTGCAGATCCTGTCCGTGAAATCGTCGGTCTGCTCTCTGCTGTGGCCATGCCAGAGCAGCGTGGTGACCATCATTATCTTTACCAGCGCCAGATCCGACAGATGGTCCTTCTCCATGTTGTATTTGGCGGCTATCATCTCGCTTCTGGCTCTGTAGTAGAGCCAGGCCAGCTGGGCATCATCCCCGGGAAACAGATGGCTGTATTGCTTGAGGAGGGTCAGCTCGTAGCTGCGCTCCTCCCTTCGGGCATTCAGAAAATCCGGGCTGTTGAAGACACCGTGTATCTCCGAAAAAAGCCTGTGTATGGGAGGAGTGGAGAGAATGGCGTACTCGTAATTTGCCACCTTTGCCATATAACTCTCAAGCTCGCTGCGGCATTCCTTCAGCAACAGCTCCTCTCTTCTCAGAAAGTCTGAGCCATATTTTGGCTCAACATTTCTCATGGCCAGGATGATATCGTTTTTGTCCTTATAGTAACGGTAAAACAGATTTCTTGTTATACCTGCCTTTTCGCAGATCTCCGTGACGCTTACCTGCTGGTATCCCTTTTCGTAAAAGAGCACGAGGGCAGCTCTGAAAATGGTCTTTTTTGTATTTAATCCCTTTGTATAAGCCATAACTTCTACCTCGCAATAACTATATCATAAAATCAGCATGAAAAAAAACAAAAGATAATGCTGTTTCTGTTGTGTCCAGGGTTTAAGGATCTTGCAATTATGCAGACCTCATGCTTTATCGTTTATAAGCGATAAACGATAGAGCTGCATCAGGCTTTGAGACGGGCTCCCCTTATAGACAGGGACGCTCATTTTTGATACAATCATCAGTACGATTTGAGAGGGCTGCGGCGGATGTTTTTTGCCCAGCAGCCTGAAGGCTTTTGAGTGGTGGTGCATATGAGTAAGAAGGTTCTGGTCGCCATGAGCGGAGGTGTGGACTCCAGCGTTGCCCTGGGGCTCCTGAAGGAGCAGGGCTATGATTGCTATGGCGCTACGATGCAGCTCTACAGAAACGAAGAGGTAGGTCTCCCGGAGGCGGAAACAGGCACCTGCGATGCAGGCAGCGAACGAAGCTGCTGCAGCTGGGCTGATATGATGGATGCTGCGCGGGTCGCTTTCTCCATGGGTGTGCCCCATGAGATCTGGGACTACCGCAGTGAGTTCAGGGAAAAGGTGATGAAGGATTTCGTTCGTGTCTACGAGGCCGGTGGTACTCCAAACCCCTGCATTCAGTGCAACAGGACCATGAAGTTCGAAAAAATGTGGTCTGAGGCCAAGGCCAGGGGACTGGACTATCTTGCCACGGGCCACTACGCACGAATCGAATACGATGAAGCCTCGGGGCGCTGGCTGCTGAAAAAAGCCCTGGATCCATCCAAGGACCAGAGCTACGTGCTTTACATGCTGAGCCAGGAGCAGCTTTCCCATACCCTGTTTCCCCTTGGCAGCTATCACAAGACCGAGACCCGCAAAATAGCGGAGGAGCAGGGCTTTGTGAACGCCCAGAAGCATGATTCCCAGGACATATGCTTCGTTCCGGACGGAGACTACGCGAGATTTATAGAGCAGTTCACAGGAAAAGAATATCCGGAGGGGGATTTCGTGGACCTGGAAGGCAATGTTCTTGGCCGTCACAAGGGGATCATCCGCTACACTGTAGGGCAGCGCAAGGGCCTTGGGATAGCCAGTACGGCGCCTCTTTACGTGGTGGCCATAAGGCCGGAGGAAAACCAGGTGGTGCTCTCCCATGGCGAAGGGCTTTTCGCCAGCCGGGTGGAGGCGGACAGGATCAATCTGATTTCGGTCCCAGGGATCGAGGACAGTATGCGGGCAAAGGCAAGGATACGCTACTATCACAATGAGCAGCCCTGCACCATCACTCAGGAGGGTGACCGCCTGATATTCGATTTCGACGAGCCCCAGAGGGCTCCCACTGTGGGACAGGCTGTTGTGGCTTACGACGGCGACGTGGTGATCGGCGGCGGGACCATATGTGAAGTAAAATAGGAACAACAAAACCCGGCGGCCTCAAGGCCTGCCGGGTTTTCAATTGCGATAGGTCTAGAAAGTGATGGGGTTAGTCACCCTGTTGAGCACGGCTACGGTGCTGAGGGCTATCATCTCGAAGGTGTTCTGGGAGATGATGATCTTGGCTGAACTGAGGTCATTTTTCATCTCCAGACCGAAGGCTCCCATGCCGGGCTGCGCCGGTCTCAGCTCGTAGCGGGCATCCTCCAGCTCGCCGCAGGCCAGAGCGCCTGCAATAACTGTGTTCAGATGGCTGGGGGAGATGTTGAAGCCCTCAAGGGCGGTCCCTGAGAACTCCTCCGGGAAACCTGCCATGGGGTTCTTCGGATCTCTTTCTGCCTTGGGGGGCATATACTGCACCACGGTGCCCTGCATGCCGCCCATAAGCTGGAACACGGAGGCAAGATCGAAGCCTCCCAGGCAGCCTGTGGCCAGATAGACCTTGGCGCCCCGCTCCAGGCAGAGAGCTGCGGTTTTGTTATAAAAGTCCTTGTCCGCAAAGGCTCCGCAGGAAAGGCTCACAACACTGATTCCCTTGTCGATGAAGGCCGGAATGTTTTCCTGAGCCACATTCTGACGTGTGGCTTCGATCACGAAATCCAGACCGCAGGCCATGAATTCATTTCTGTCAGTAAAGCCCGGGACACCGAATTCCCCGCTTTTCGCTGCCAGTACATCTTCGTTGCTGTCCAGAAGGGCTGCCAGCTCGCAGAACGGAGCTTTGCCCTCCTTCAGTGCGTTTGCTGCGATGCTTCCCAGCCTTCCGCAGCCCAATATTCCAACTTTATACATTATACTTCTCCTTTACATGAGTCTTGATGGCATCGAATGACACATCGCTGATAACATGCTCTATACGACAGGCGTCCTCAGTGGCGATCTCCTGGTCTATGCCAAGCTGCATAAGAAGGGTGGAAAGTACATTGTGGCGTTCGTAGATCTTCTCAGCCACAGCTCTGCCACTGTCGGTAAGGGTGATCATGCCGTCGCTGTTCATATTTATATATCCGCCCTCTCTCAGCTTGCCCATGGCTCTGCTGACGGAAGGCTTGGAAAAATTCATCTCTCCCGCAATGTCGATAGATCTGACGTTGCCGTTTCTCTGGCTAAGGACCAGTATGGTCTCCAGATACATTTCTCCGGATTCTTTAAGATTCATTGGGATCCTCCTGTTTGGAAAGAGCAGGCTGTTGTGCTCCTGATGTGATTTAATCAATTATAATTCATATCAAATAAATAATCAAGTTAGCAAAGGCTAACTATTGGCGGCTAAGCCTTGGTTTTTTGAAAAAGGTTAGCAAAAACCAACTTGACATGTTAGTTAACGCTAACTATAATATTAGCTGAAGTTAGCAAAGGCTAATTTTATATTTCATTGAAAAGAGGGGAATAGAAATGCTGCCGCTATGTTTTGCAAACCCCGGCGAGGAATTGATAGTCAAGAAGGTGGGGGGAAGTCAGGAGATAAGGCTTCACCTTGAGAATCTGGGCTTCGTCACCGGCGGAAAAGTCTCTGTGGTTGCAGAGATCGGCGGAAATGTTATCGTAAATGTAAAGGAATCCCGGGTGGCCATCAGCAAGGAAATGGCCCAGAGGATTATGGTTTAGAAGGAGGCAGGAATGAAGACACTCAGAGATGCGGAGATAGGCTCTACTGTCAAGGTCGTAAAGCTGACAGGTGAGGGCGCCATCAAGCGCAGGATCATGGACATGGGCATTACCAAGGGCATAGAGATCTATGTGCGCAAGGTTGCGCCGCTTGGAGACCCCTTGGAGCTCACTGTCCGCGGCTACGAGCTTTCTTTGAGAAAGGCTGACGCGGAAATGGTTCTTGTGGAAGATATTTAGGCATTATTTTATTTATTCATAAGTTAGCTCTCGCTAACAAAGAAAGGAATCATCATGAATCTCAGAATAGCCCTGGCGGGCAACCCGAACAGTGGTAAGACTACACTGTTCAATGCTCTGACCGGCTCCAACCAGTTTGTAGGAAACTGGCCCGGAGTTACGGTGGAGAAAAAGGAGGGCAAGCTTAAGGGTCACGACGATGTGATCATTACAGACCTTCCCGGTATATATTCACTTTCCCCCTACACTCTGGAGGAGGTCGTCGCCAGAAATTATCTGGTGGGCGAGCGCCCCGATGCCATCCTCAACATAGTTGACGGTACCAATCTGGAGAGAAACCTCTATCTGACCACCCAGCTCACAGAGCTTGGCATTCCTGTGGTCATGGCCGTCAACATGATGGATGTGGTAAAAAAGAACGGCGACAAGATCGACACAAAGGAGCTGGGAAGACAGCTGGGTGTTGAGGTCGTAGAGATCTCCGCTCTTAAGGGCGACGGCGTGGATAAGGCTGCAAATGCTGCCATCAGTGCAGCAAAGGGCACCAAAACGATTCCCCAGCACAGCTTCTCCGGCAGCGTGGAGCACGCTCTGGCTCACATCGAGGAGGCCTGCGTTCATGGACTTCCCGAGGAGCAGCAGCGCTGGTATGCCATTAAGCTTTTTGAAAGAGATGACAAGGTGCTGGAGCAGCTCAAGCTGCCCGCAGATGTCAGAGCTCACATCGAGCAGGATATCCAGGCTGTGGAAAAGGAGATGGATGACGATGCGGAATCCATCATCACCAACGAAAGATATATCTACATCGGAGAGGTATGCAAGGCCTGCTACAAAAAGAAGGGCGTTGGCGAGCTGACCACCTCCGACAAGATCGATAAGATAGTTACCAACCGCTGGCTTGGTCTTCCCATCTTCGCTCTGGTAATGTTCCTTATCTATTACATTTCCATGGTGACCGTCGGCGCATCTGCCACCGACTGGGCTAACGACGGCCTGTTCGGCGATGGCTTCCATCTCTTCGGAAACGGCACTGCCGAGTACGAAGAGGTCGCTGAGGAATACGGCGACGCCGCAAATGTTGTGGATGCATTCATCGGTCTGGACGAGGAGGCAACTCTGGCGGATTATCAGGAAGCCTTTGCAGGCATAGATAAGAGCGCAACTGCAGACTATCTGCTGGTAGATGACGAAACTCTGGAGCCGGAAGAAGTGACCTTCACCTATGCAGACCTGGCTGATGCCATGGAGGTAATGGAGAAGTACGATGCCACCGCGCCCGGGCCTGAAGACTACGGCACCTGGATTCCCGGCGTTCCCGTACTTGTGGAGAACCTGCTGGATTCCATCGGCTGCGCTGACTGGCTCAAGGGACTGATCATCGACGGTATCATAGGCGGCGTAGGCGCTGTTCTGGGCTTCGTTCCTCAGATGCTGGTGCTGTTCTTCCTGCTGGCCTTTGTTGAGGCCTGCGGCTACATGGCCCGTATCGCCTTCGTTCTGGACCGTGTGTTCAGAAGATTCGGTCTCTCCGGCAAGTCCTTCATTCCTATCCTGGTAGGCACTGGCTGCGGCATCCCCGGCATCATGGCAAGCCGTACTATAGAGAATGAACGCGACCGCCGCATGACAATAATGACCACCACCTTTATCCCCTGCGGAGCAAAGGTTCCCTTTATCGCAATGATTGCAGGTGCAATCTTTGGCGGTTCTGCGTGGGTGTCCACCTCAGCATATTTTATTGGTATGGCAGCTATCGTGGTTTCCGGTATTATGTTAAAGAAAACAAAGATGTTTGCGGGCGACCCGGCTCCTTTCGTTATGGAGCTCCCTGCATATCATATGCCCACTCTTGGGAATGTGCTAAGATCCATGTGGGAGAGAGGCTGGTCGTTTATCAAGAAAGCCGGTACGATTATTTTGCTTTCCACTATCGTGGTATGGTTTACCAGCTACTTTGGATTTGCAGAAGATGGATTCCGTATGCTTGAGGAGGATGAACTGGAGTTTTC
>JAEEGF011639214.1_pt1 | contig 17144 bp, 9 predicted proteins | sample 9134171 | NCBI WGS metagenome assembly JAEEGF01 (sample SAMN16246542, study PRJNA631951) | gut metagenome | biome: gut microbiome; feature: rumen; material: AP-attached | host: Bos | place: Iran: Karaj | collected 2018-10 | reverse complement strand
ACTTCTTCGCTCCGGCACACTGTGTGTCGCCAGTCGAATGGACTGAACTCTATGTCTTCGCTCCCACTGAGGGCGAAGGCTTCGTTATCGTTGCCGGTGACGACTGCGCACGTCCGGTGCTGGCCTATTCGTACACCAACAGTTTCCCTGTCGACAATATGCCTGCCCATGTGGCAGAGTGGATTGAGGGCTATCGGCACGAGATGGCCGACTTGATAAAATATGGAGCCACACCCAGCGCTGCGGTGCAGGCTATGTGGCAGCAGCCCAAGACAGCCCGCTATGAGGCAGTGGGACCGCTGATGACCACCACTTGGAACCAGTCGCCATGGTATAACGAACAGTGTCCCTATTCCTATACTGACGAGGCCCATGCTGTCACCGGTTGCGTGGCTACCGCCCAAGCTCAGGTGATGAAATATTGGAACCATCCTGTTCGCGGACACGGTTCCCACACTTACGGCACGTCCAACTTCGGCCCCCAAAGCGCCAACTTCGACACGGCCTATCAGTGGAACCTCATGCCCGACGCCATTGGTTGGTGGAGCAGCGAGGCTGAGATTAATGCTGTTGCCCAGCTGATGTACCATGTGGGTGTTGCTGTAGAGATGAACTATAGCGTGCAAAGCAGCGGCGCTTATGTGGTTGCTTATTCTTTCTATGGCTATAATTTGCCGTCGACAGAGCGCTCTCTGCGCGAGTACTTTGGCTACAATCCGATGCTCGAAGGCCGAGTCAAACGCTCCTACAGTGACGAGGTATGGAGTATGCTGCTCCGAAACGAGATTGTCCATGGGCGTCCGGTAATCTATTCCGGCCGCGACGAAACGGGTGGCCACGCCTTCGTGCTCGACGGATACGATTCAATCGGTATGTTCCATCTTAACTGGGGGTGGGGTGGCTACTACGACGGCTATTATACCGTCGACTCTCTTGCCCCTGGTGCCGGTGGCATCGGTGGTAACGCCACGTATACTTTCAACTTGGAGAATATGGCACTCTTTGGTGTGAGGCCGTGCTACAATAATGACTCTTTGGCAACGGTGAACTTGGTCTCCAGCGACAGTACAAAGGGCATAGTTCTGGGAAGTGGCGTATATGTTCCATACGAGGACACGGTCTCTATCCGTGTTGTGCCAGCCGAGGGCTACCGTTTCGCCGGATGGAGCAGTGGCTACACCAGTCCGGTTTTCACCTTTGTCTCCAACGGAGATATGGCCGACACGGCCTTGTTCGAGCCCATCGGCATCGACACGGTAGCTTATTGTGACGACAATTGTGTCGGCCGCTGGCATGACGACTACGGAGCCACCACCGAATGGGGTATCCGTATTCCGCCTAGCCGCCGCCACTCTTTACGTAGTCTCTCCGCTGTAGAACTGTATGTGTCCGACCCCGGCTACTACTTGATGAATGTCTATCTGGGTGAGAGTATCGACGTCTCGACGTTGGCACTCAGCATGCAGCCTGACTTGACCGAGGTTGAGGGCTGGACTTCTATCGAGTTCGACGAGCCGCTCCTTGTGCCCGACAATCAGACGGTATGGATTACCTTCCGCTACACCACCACCACGGGGTTCCCAGCCACAGCGTCTTACTATACCGCCGTCAGCGATGGCTCCTGGTATAAACTGCCTGGTGGATGGCGCCCTATCGAAGAATCCGGTGTCTACTACACTTGGATGATTCGGGCCCTTTTCACCCCTCGTCCGTGCCACGTTACGGTCGAGAATGCTGGCTCCTGTGAGCTCGATTCCTTCAGCGGTGCTGGCGACTATCCGCTTGGCGCCACTGTCACCGTCAGTGTCTCCGACCCCAATTTCCACCATTGGGAAGGTATTGCCACCTCCGACAACGCTATCACGTTCACAGTCACAGGCGACACTGCCTTTTATGCCTACTGCAACGAGTTGGGTATCGGCGATGTCGAAGGGGAGGGACTGTATGATTTGCCGGTCAGCGTCTATGACATGATGGGTCGCTGTGTCGCTATCCGCCGCGAAGACCTTCGGCAACTGCCGTCGGGCGTCTACCTGGTTAGAATAGGTACCAGCATTGTCAAGAAAATAGTAGTGTTATGAAACGCCTCTTTCTGTCCGTTATCACCATCCTGACCGGCTTGACCCTGCAGGCCAAGCCCGTCGACCCGTCGTTGTTGCTGCAGGCTGCACAGCGGGTGCTGCAACGTGCCGATGTGGTAGATGTCACTCCAGACTCTTTCAGTGGCTGCCGACTCTATGTCGGTGCCGACGGGACGGGATTTGCCCTGCTCAGCGATGACGACTGTGTGCGCCCTCTGCTTGGCTACTCGCTCATCAACCCCTTTCCGGTCGAGGCTATGCCCGAACATGTGGCGGCGTGGCTCGAGGGCTATCAACGCGAGATAGCTTCCGCCAAGACTTTCGACAACGGCTCTTCAGGACGGGTGCGCGACGAATGGGATGTCTTGCTTGGCCGTCGTGCCGTACGCAAGACGGTGTCAGAAGTGGCTCCATTGTTGAAAACCCGTTGGAACCAGAACAACGGCTACAATAATCAATGCCCTTTCGACAGTGCTGCCAATGCCCGTTGCTATACGGGCTGTGTGGCCACTGCGGCGGCTCAAGTGATGAAGTATTGGAATCATCCTGAGGTGGGACGTGGCAGCCACAGCTACACCCATCCTAAATACGGAACACTCAGCGCCGGCTTCGACACCACCCATTACCAATGGTCTCGCATGTCGAATGCCATCAGTGCGGGTACCACCCCTGAAAGGATTGCCGCCATGGCACAGCTGATGGCCCACGTGGGTATAGCGGTCGACATGACCTATGGCCCCAATTCTAGCGGAGCCCATACCAATCCGCTGGGCAACGTACAGCGTGCTTCCTCTGAGACAGCACTTAAGGAGTATTTCCGCTACAATCCCGCCCTCTTTACCGCTTATAAGGAGGGCTTCAGCGATGCCGAATGGCGTGCCCTCATCGATGGCGATCTCGATGCGAGTCGCCCTGTGCTCTATGACGGCTATGGCCCCTCTGGCGGTCATGCCTTTGTGCTCGACGGACGCGACTCTATGGGTCTTTATCACTTCAACTGGGGCTGGGGTGGCTCGGGCAACGGCTACTTTACCCTCGACAGTCTGGCTCCCATGAGTAACGCCTCGTTCAGCCAGCTCAATTCGGCCATTTTCCACGTCTATCCTGTCACCGTCAACGAGACCACCGCCACCCTCATTGGCGTTTCGTCCAATCCCTCTCGCGGCACTGTGAGCGGCAGCGGCACCTATTCGGTCGACACCATGCGCGTCCTTCTGCTCGCCACCGCCAATCCAGGCTATCGTTTCGACCATTGGACCAGCGGCAACCCCGCCAACCCCATCATCACCTCACCCACCAACGACATCAGCGATACCGCTGTCTTCGTACCCATCCATCGCGACAGTGTCGGTTATTGCCGCAACAACGGTATCGCCTATAAGAATCTCACCGACGAGGATTCGGTTGAGTGGGGTATACGCATCCCGCACCAATACCTTGTGGGCAAGCAACGTCTCCGCGAGGTGCACTTCTGGACTTACGAGGCCTCCGGCCCCTACCATCTGCGCCTCTACCGTGGCGAACAACCTTCCGCCGACAACCTTTTCTACACCGATAGCCTCATGGCCACAGGCTACGGAATGAACATCTATACCATCCCCGCCGACCTTGCCATCGACTTCGCCGACACCACGCCGCTGTGGGTCACTATCTATGCCAAAGGGTCGCCTTTCCCCATTAGCTACTCCCACTATACCGGCACCCCCGACGGCTCGTGGGTGCGTTACAATGGCGTCTGGCAACCGATGTACCTGGCCAAGCATGTCTACGGAAGTTGGATGCTCCGCGCCCTGCTCGACCCGTCGACCCATGTCGGTGTCGCCGATGTGGAGCCTGAGCCAATCGATGTTACCGTCATGGGACGCACTGTCTACGTGCGAGCCGACGGCCCCGTGGCTCTCTACGACATCCAGGGCCGCCGTCTGGCCATCGACACAGACGGCCTCCGTTGCACCCTTCCCTCAGCTGGCATCTACGTTGTCCGCTGCGGTGCCTCCGGAAAGAAGATAATAGTATACTAGCCTGCTAGTCGGCAGGGCTGGTAATGCTGGCTCGTCTAAAACAAAGTGAGAAAAACGAAAAAACAATACAATATGGAAAAGAAACAGAAAAACACACAGGTGATAGCCATCATCACCATGTTCTTCATGTTCGCCATGATATCCTTTGTGACCAACATGGCGGCTCCCTTCGGCAACATCTGGAAGAACCAGTATTCCTGGGCCGGCATGTGGGGCAACATGATGAACTTCCTAGCCTATCTCATCATGGGCATTCCTGCTGGCAAACTGATGCAGCGCATAGGCTACAAGCGTACCGCCCTCATCGCCCTCGGTGTGGGCTTTGCCGGCATGGTCATCCAGTACCTCTCCAGCCTTGTGGGTGCCGAGACGGCTACTTTCAGCGTCAGCGGCCAACCCGTGATGCTCAACTTCCTCATCTATCTCCTCGGCGCCTTTGTCTGCGGATTCTGTGTATGCATGCTCAACACCGTGGTCAACCCCATGCTCAACACCCTCGGCGGAGGTGGCAACCGTGGCAACCAGCTCATTCAGACCGGTGGCACCCTCAACTCGCTCACCGGTACCCTCACCCCGCTGCTTGTCGGCGCCCTCATCGGCACCGTCACCGACCGCACCGCTATGAGTGATGTATCCCCGCTGCTCTTCATTGCCATGGGTGTCTTCGCTCTGGCCTTTGTCATCATTTGCTTCGTCCAGATTCCCGAACCCAACCGCGAGCGCATCATCCGTGGTGGTCGCGACAAGTACAGCGCCTGGAGCTTCCGTCACCTGGTGCTCGGCGTCATCGCCATCTTCTTCTACGTCGGCATCGAGGTGGGTATCCCTGCCGAGCTCAACTTCTACCTCACCGACGATCCCCTCTGTGGTGCCGCCATTGGCGGTGCCGTGGCAGCTGTCTACTGGCTGCTCATGATGGTGGGTCGTGCCGCCAGTGCTGCCATCAGCGGCAAAGTCAGTACCCGCACCCAGCTCTCATTCGTTGCCCTGTTGGCCATCGTCCTCATCGTCGTGGCCATCGTCTTGCCCAGCAGTATCCGCGTCTCCATGCCCAGCTACATCGTGGCCGACGGCTTCCAGATGTTCCAAGTCCCCCTGAGCGCCCTCTTCCTCGTTCTCTGTGGCCTCTGCACCTCGCTCATGTGGGGCGGCATCTTCAACCTCTCGGTCGAGGGTCTCGGCAAGTACACCGAGCAGGCCTCCGGCATCTTCATGATGATGGTTGTCGGTGGCGGCGTGATGCCTTTGCTGCAGAACGCCTTGGCCAAGTCGGTCGGTTACATGGGCTCCTACTGGCTTGTCGCCGCCATGCTGGCCTACATCCTCTTCTACGCCCTTGTCGGCTCCAAGAATGTCAACAAGGACATCCCTGTCGAGTGATTGTATTACCCCCCTTGTGTTGACATAACAAGGCCGTGGACCAGGATTCACGGCCTTGTTGTATTATCACTGTCGGCGTTGATTATTAAATAATTCTGTTCAAATCAAAAAAATGTCGTATCTTTGCAGTTCCATGTGTGTGGTCCGTTTCCTACCAACGGGTTGCTACACAATGGTTTAGTATGTTTAACCGTGCGGGTAGGAGCACACAAAAAACAAACAATCCATCAATAATGGACTATAAGAATGTTCAACCGCTGGCTGACTTCGATTGGAATGCCATTGACGAGAAAGCCGGTAAAATCAAACAACAAGAAACGGGCGAGAAGAACGACGCCTACGAGAAGAGTTTCAACGCTTTCACCGAGCAGGAAGTCATCGAGGGTACCATCGTGGCTATCACCGATCGCGAGGTCGTCGTCAACGTCGGAGCCAAGAGCGACGGCGTCATCCCCATCAGCGAGGTGCGCTACAACCCCGACCTCAAGGCTGGCGACAAGATTGAAGTCTACGTCGAGAGCCAGGAGGACGCCAACGGCCAGCTGATGCTCAGCCACAAGAAAGCCCGCATCCTCAAGTCGTGGGACCGCGTCAACGAGGCTTACGACAACCAGGAAATCATCACCGGCTACGTCAAGAGCCGCACCAAGGGTGGTCTCATCGTCACCGTCTTCGAGAACATCGAGGCCTTCCTCCCCGGCAGCCAGATCGACGTCAAGCCCATCCGCGACTACGATGTCTATGTCGACAAGCAGATGGAGTTCAAGGTGGTGAAAATCAATCACGAATACAAGAATGTCGTCGTCAGCCACAAGGCTCTCATCGAGGACGAGATCGAAGCCCAGAAGGCCGAGATTATCAGCCATCTCGAGAAGGGTCAGGTGCTCGAAGGCGTGGTGAAGAACATCACCAGCTACGGCGTCTTCGTCGACCTTGGCGGCGTGGATGGTCTCATCCACATCACCGACCTCAGCTGGGGCCGCATCAGCCATCCCAACGAGGTGGTCCAGCTCGACCAGAAGATTAACGTCGTCATCCTCGACTTCGACGAGACCAAACGCCGCATCGCCCTCGGTCTCAAGCAGCTCACTCCTCACCCGTGGGATGCCCTCGATCCTAACCTCAAGGAGGGCGACCACGTGAAGGGTAAAGTCGTCGTCATCGCCGACTACGGTGCCTTCGTCGAGGTGCTTCCCGGCGTCGAAGGTCTCATCCACGTCAGTGAGATGAGCTGGAGCCAGCACCTGCGCAGCGCTCAGGACTTCCTCAAGGTCGGCGACGAGGTCGAAGCCGTCATCCTTACCCTCGACCGCGACAACCGCAAGATGAGCCTTGGTATCCGCCAGCTCATGCCCGACCCCTGGCTCGCCATTGCCGAGAAATATCCTGTCGGCAGCAAGCACACCGCCACCGTCCGCAACTTCACCAACTTCGGCATCTTCGTCGAACTGGAGGAGGGTGTCGATGGCCTCATCCACATCAGCGACCTCAGCTGGAGCAAGAAAATCAAACACCCCGCCGAGTTCACCAAGATTGGCGAGAAGATTGACGTCATCGTCCTCGAAGTCGATGCCGAAAACCGTCGCCTCAGCCTCGGCCACAAGCAGCTCGAGGACAATCCTTGGGATGTCTACGAGAGCCTCTTCACCGTCGGCAGCGTGCACCAGGGCAAGATTGTCAACATGAACGACAAGGGCGCCACCGTCATTCTGCCTTACGAGGTGGAAGCCTTCGCTCCCATGCGTCATCTCGACAAGGCCGACAAGAGTAAAGCCCGTCAGGGCGAGACCCTCGACTTCAAGGTCATCGAGTTCAACAAGGATTCGAAGAAAATCATCGTCAGCCACACCCGTACCTTCCAGGACGGCAACGACGGTGCCCGCGACAGCGAAGGCAGCCGTGAGCGTGCCACCAAGAAGACCGTGAAGCAGATCAATGACAACCTTGAGAAGACCACCCTCGGCGACCTCGACATCTTCCAGAAATTGAAAGAAGAGAAATAAGCCATAAGGTGTCTCTGACCACAGCCGCGCCATCATTCGATGGCGCGGCTTTTTTATACCCGCACTCCACTGCCTTTGTGTTGACTGCGGAAATGACTGACGAAATGGGGAATGGAAGAAAGGCGTGAAATGAAAAAAATGACGGGATGTGACAACAAAAATACCTTTTCTTGCATCTATATGGATGAAAAAAGTTGCATTATTCGGTGGAAAGTGCTATCTTTGCTGATTGTATAATGGGAGGGTGCTTGGTGTAGTGTGTTGATAAAGAAAGGAATAAATATGATTCGTTGTATGAAAAAACTGGAATTTTACCGTGTGGCTGCTATCATGGCGCTGATGTTCTTGCTTGGTGCCGGCATGGCCCAGGCCCAGGAAGATTGGGATCAGTCGATAGTGTGCCGTGGATGGAACAACCCAAACAACTTCACCGATGAGGGTGTGGGGTTTTACTCTGCAACCAAGTATTCTGGACGAGTGGGCTCCAAGCCCGGGTCTTCTTCTTCTGTGGCTCCTAATGCATTGTCCGGTGAGACGGGTGTCAACTGGGGCGCCTCTGTTACCAATGCTCAGATGGAGGCTTACACAGTCGCCGTGGCTTCAAGCAACGCTGCCATTATCCCGGCGAACAAGCACAGTAATCGTCCTTTTGAGATTTATTCCGCTACCGACCAAGTGACTGGCCATCCGGTGAATCGCGACCCCAATACGGGCGATCAGCTTCCTTTCGTGCCCGTCCATCTTAATACCAATGACCCCAGTTTGCCCGTGCAGACCAACCTGACTAAGAGCATCCGCGTCGGTACCACCAACGGTCGTCCCTCTGGTGGTGACAACTGTGCAGCATTGTATTATACTATCAACGTTCGTCCTGAGAATGCACTGCTATACCTCTATTATGCTTGTGTGTTCCAGGATGGAGGCCATGGAACTACAGGTGATCCTGCCTTTATGGTGCGAGTGATGAAACAGAACGATGCGGGTACATGGGTGCAGGCGAGCCCTACGCGAAGCAACCCACCCGCTTCGGGCAACAACCAATGCGATACTCTTGCATACTTCATTACGGCTACCTCTGTTTCAAGTGGCGGCTCGATTAATCTTAACGACCCTAATAGTGGTTGGCATGGCAGTTTTGGTTATAACAATGTGCTTTGGAAAGAATGGGATAAGGTGGTTATCAATCTGACTCCTATGATGTATAGCACAGTGCGTGTTGAGGTTATGGTGAGTGGATGCTATGCCACGGTTCACTATGCCTATGCCTACGTCTGCGGCGAGTGCCGCCCGATGCAGATTTCCACCAGCGGTTGCCCGGCTGGTAGGTCGACTTACGTGACGACATTGTCAGCACCTCCGGGATTGAGAAACTATGTGTGGGAACGTTCCGAGTATGGCGGCTATTCGCCGATGAACAACACCAGCACCTTCTCGTTGCCCCTCAGCAACCCCAATTCGACAGCCTACTATACATTCCATCAGTTGACACCCGATGATGGCACTTCCGACAGCTCGTACCTCTATAGGGCACAGGCTGACGACTTCGCCGTGGAGTATATGCCTAACGACGCACATACGACGGGTCTGCCTGCTCCGGAGGACTCGATGACCAACAAGCAGGTGTTCCGCTGTAAGGTGAGATCGGCCATCAACCCCTCCAAGCCATACGACTCGTACATCTACTCCATCGTGCAGAACATCAAGCCGACGATGGAGGTTCGGCTGCAGTCATACTGCGGTGGCGACGTGGAGCTGAAGAACGAGAGCTATGTGACCGGTTCGACGACCATCCAGAACCTCGACAGTACCGTTTGGAGCTTCTACAGCAACGAGCAGGCCGGCGGCCCGGCCGACACGGTCATTATGGGTGGCGAGACCGCGCGCATCAACTTCCCGGGTAGCGACATGCGTTACGTCAAGGTGCGCACCAATATCCACGAAGACGACCCGACAATCAGTTCCTCTGCGCGGCCTGAACACAACGCCTGCTATTCGGAGGATGTCTATCCCATCCAGCCTTTGCCCAATCCAGTCGCCCAATTCGCCATGTCCGACACTATTCTTTGTGCCAGCGACCCTGTGGTCACGCTTACCGACGTCACGCCTGGGTCGACCGCACGCCGATGGATCTTCCGCTCGGCGGCCGACGACAGCACCCATACTCTCGCCGACACTTTGGTGGAGACCACCGAAAACCAGTACCAGAACTTCCAGCATGTGTTCCCTGCGCACTCAGATGGCGTTGAGCCCGTGGGAATGATTGCACGCAACGGATACTCCTACCAGAATCCAGTCGACCAGACCGAGACCATCTGGTGCGAAGATACCGTGGTCCATACGATTAATATCTTCACCAATCCTAAGTTGGAAGGACATGGCGACAGCATCGTCTGTCAAGGTGACAAGACTAAGGTGTGGGTCACTTCCGACATTGAGAACTGTACCTATCGTTGGTCTACCACCTATGGTTCCGTCAGCGGTGGTAATCTGCAGGATGGTGACACGCTGAAGGTGTCGCCCTATGCCGACACAGCCACCTACTATGTGCTTGTGACCAGCCCAGCCCCGCAGAACTGCCAGGCATGGGACAGCGCCCGTGTGTTTCTGGTACGTCCCCGCCTGACGATGGTGCCGCCGGACGGGCAGATTTGCCCGGGCGACCCCGTGGTACTCAAGGGCTCCAATGCCTACTCCTACACCTGGACGGCCTCGCCTGCCGACGCAAGCCTCGCCGGGCAGGACTCCGCGATGAGTGTGACGGTCTATCCCTCCGAGAACACCACCTACACCCTCATTGGCCATGGAAGCAACAACTGCAATGCGTCGCCCCTGACGACCGACGTGACGGTGCATCCCTATCCCGTCCCGACCGTCAGCATCGAGCCGGGTATCGTCGACTCGGAGAACCCGACGGTGACGTTGCGCGACGACTCGCCCTACAGCGTGAGTTCTATGTGGACCTTCGCGGGTGCCGAGCAGGTGCCGGGACGCGAGGTGACGCACACCTTCGAGGAGGCTACAGGCGCCGACTCGGTGTATGTCACCCTGACCAACCTCAACGACCTGGGCTGCGCAACGGAATATCCGTTTGCCATTCCGGTGAATCTGTACACGGCTTGGTTCCCCAATGTGTTCACGCCCGGGTCGGAGGACGAGAATGCCTGCTTCCGCCTGTATACCCGCAATGTCAGTCCCTACTACGAGCATTTCCACATCTATATCTACAACCGCTTCGGCCAGTTGGTGTATGAGTCGTCCGACCCCACTTTCGCATGGGACGGCACAATGGATGACGGCTCTGTTTGCCCGCAGGGTACCTACACCTACATCTGCCGTTACCGCAAGCCTGGTGCCTACACGGTGGCCAAGCTGCATGGCAGCATTACGTTGGTGAGATAACCGTTCGCCCCATGGCCGACCCGCGTTCGCTCCTCAAACGCTACTGGGGCTACGACAGTTTCCGCCCCCTGCAGGAGGAGATAGTGGAGTCGGTGAGGCAGGGACACGACACGCTCGCCCTGCTGCCTACAGGAGGCGGTAAGTCGCTTTGCTATCAGATGCCCGCCCTTTTGAGGGAGGGCATCTGTCTTGTGGTGTCGCCGCTGGTGGCCTTGATGAAGGACCAGGTGGAGCAGCTCAACCGCCGCCGGCTGAAGGCGGCTTGTCTGGTGGCTGGCCTGCCTGCCGAGGCGGTGACGGCTACGCTCTACAACGCCATCGCAGGTGAATTGAAGTTCCTCTACGTGTCGCCCGAACGGTTGCGTCAGCGCCGCTTCATCGAGCATCTGCGCCGAATGCAGGTGGGTCTGATTGCCGTGGACGAGGCCCACTGTGTGTCGCAATGGGGCTACGACTTCCGCCCACCGTATCTTCAAATCGCCGACATACGTCCCTACTTTCCCCAGACACCACTGATTGCCCTCACCGCCACAGCTACGCCCGAAGTGCAGGAGGATATACGTCAGCGGCTGTCGATGCACGACTGCTGCACCTTCAAGGGAAGCTTCGCACGGCCTAATATCGCCTATTCGGTGGTTCGTGAAGGCGACAAGACGGCATGCATGCTGCGCACGGTCCATCGGATGGGTGGCAGCGGCATCGTTTATGTCCGTAGCCGACGGTTGACACAGGTGGTGGCACAACAGTTGACGGCCGACGGCATCGCGGCAACCTTCTACCATGCCGGCCTCGCCTCTGCCGAGCGCGACCAGCGGCAAAGTCAGTGGATGCGTGGTGAATGTCGTGTGATGGTGGCCACCAATGCTTTCGGAATGGGTATCGACAAGCCCGACGTGCGCTTCGTCGTCCACCTCGACATGCCTGACTCGCTGGAGGCTTACTTCCAAGAGGCCGGTCGTGCGGGACGCGACGGTCAGCCTGCCGAGGCGGTGCTGGTATGTGATCCTTCCGACGATGTCAAGGCAGAACGTGACTTCGACAGCGACTTCCCGTCGCCAAAGTATATCCGCAATGTGTATAAGGCATTGTGCAACTATTATCGTATGCCTGTGGGCGGTGGGGCCGACACTCAGTGCGACTTCGACCTGGAGGCCCTGTGCTCAACCTATAAGCTAAAGGTGCGTGAGTTCTACAGCGCTTGCCGCTTTCTGGAACGCGAGGGGCTCATCAGTTTGCCCGACCGCGAAGAGGCCTACTCGTCGCTCTTTGTCTCGGTTGCGCGCGACGAACTTTACCGTTTTCAGGTGAACCATCAGGCCATGGGTGCTCTGCTGCAGGCCGTCATACGACTCTATCCAGGCCTCTTCACCGAACCGACCCCTGTCGATGAGGAGCGTATCGCCTCGCGTTGCATGATGGAGGCTGGCGATGTGGCTGCCATGCTGCATAAGATGCACGAAATGCGTGTGGTGGAATACCGTCCGCGTCCTACGAAACCCCAGATAATCTTCCTTTCTGCTCGTGTCGACGAGCGCGAGATAATGTTCAGCGAGAGCAATTACGACCTGTTGAAGCAAGCCGCCCGCCGTCGGTTGGATGCCATGAAGCGTTATGCTACGACGGACACGGTGTGCCGTAGCCGTCAGCTGTTGGCCTACTTCGGCGAAGAAGGCGAGGCGTGCGGTGTGTGCGATGTCTGTGTCAGGGAACGTGGCGGAGACAGTGTCGGCGAGGCCGAAGTGCTTGGTCTCCTCAGTGGCGGTGTACCGATGCGGGTGAACGACCTGGTGGCTCAACTGGGCTGCCGTGACGGTGTGGCTGTGCGTGCCATGATACGACGTTTGCTCGACGAAGGAACTGTCAGCATGGACGAGAATCTCTTCCTGCGGCTTACTTGACAAGTTCATTCAAGGCGGCGTAGAGGCGTGCCACAGGCAGTCCCATGACATTGTAGAAGCAGCCTTCGATACGGCTGACGCCAATCATGCCGATCCATTCCTGTATGCCATAGGCTCCGGCCTTGTCGAAAGGACGGTAGTGGTCGACATAGTAGTCAATGTCGCGGTCGGAGAGTGGGGCGAAATGGACGGTTGTACATTCGGTGAAGGAGCATTGGCGCTGATTGGTGCTGAGGCATACACCAGTGTAGACTTCATGGCTGCGTCCACTGAGGCTGTGAAGCATGGCCACGGCTGCGGCACGGTCGGACGGCTTTCCGAGCACCTGCCCGTCGAGCACCACTACGGTGTCGGCTGTCACCAGCACTTCGTCGTCGGCCATGTGTCCGATGGGATAGGTGCTTGACTTGCGGCAAGCCAGATGCTCGGCCACTTGATGGGCCGGCAGGGGAGTGTCGAGATGTTCGTCGACATCGACACTGACTATTTCAACAGGAAGCCCCAACTCGGCGAGCAGCTGACGCCGGCGGGGCGATTTGGAAGCCAGCAGTAGTCTCATTTCACTTCGCGGCCTGCCTTGAACTTGGCTTTATAGGCCTCCTTGCCGTTGTCGTACCACACCCATTTGCCGTCTTTCTCACCATTGACAAACTGGCCCTTTTCCACAAGACCGCCAGCCTCGTTGTAGCGCTCATACTTTCCGTGGAGCACGCCCGCGACGAAATGCTGGCGTATCTCGACTTTGCCGTTGGGGTAGTAGCGAACCTCCTCACCGTCCTTGGCGTCGGCGGTGTAGTGCATGATGTAGCGGACAGAGCCGTCGTCGTAGAGTCCACGCCATTCGCCGTTTTTCAGACCACCGCTGAAGGAGCCGTAGTAGTCGACCGAACCATCCTCATACCAGGAGGTCCACTCGCCCTCTTCAACACCGTTGATGTAGCTGCCTTCGTGCAACTTGGCACCGCTTTCGTACCATGTGGTCCATACGCCTTCGCGGCGACCGTTGCGGTAGTTGCCCTGGCGCCAGCGCTCGCCGGTCTCATAGTAGTAGGTCCACTGGCCCGTCTCCTTGTCTTTGCTGAAAGAGCCCTCGATGCCAAGTTTGCCGTTGGTGCGCCAGTAGTAGCGCCACTGGCCGTCCTGCTCGCTGTCTTTGAGCGTGCCTTCCATGTCGAGTTTGCCGTCGGCAAGCCACCAGGTGGCTTTGCCTTGCAGCTCGTTACGCTGGTAGGTGCCCTCGAAGCGCAGTTGTCCGTTGCGGTGCCACTGCCGTGTCACACCTTCACGGCTGCCGTTGACATAGGTGATCTCCTCTTCCACCTGTCCGTTCTCGTGCCACGAGCGGTAGAGTCCGGTGCGTTTGCCGTTCTCCACATTCACCTCGCTCTTGAGGTCGCCGTTGCGGAACCACGTGCGGCTGGTGCCGGTGGCGTGGCATTCCTCGGCCATGCGGCTGCCGTCCTCATAGTAGAGGGTCCAGGTGCCGCTCTTTTTCCCGTTGACATAGCTGCCTTGCTGCGACATCTGTCCGTTGGGGTACCACCAGGTCCAGTTGCCGGTGCGTTTGCCTTCGTCGTTGAGGGTGCCTTCGACGGAGAGCTGCTTGCTGTCACTGTAAGTCTTCTCATAGCGTGTCTGCGCGATGAGAAGGGAGGGTAGCGTGAGGGCTATCGTTGCGGTGAGGATGATTCTCTTCATGGCTGTGTTATTCGGTGTAGATGAATTCGATGCGTGGATGGTCGGTGGCGCTGAGTCCGTTGATGATGGCCCGTGCCGCCGAACTGCGGCGCGAGTTGAGGACCAGCAGTGTGCCGTGGTCGACGCCTGCGCGCAGAAGCCCCTGCAGATGCTGTGTCACCCGCAGGCGGTAGCAGTTACGGCTGGCGTCGTAGGTGCCGTCGAAGCGTGCCATACTGGTGATGTCCATCATCAGGTCGTCCGTGTACACGTCGTTGGCGCTGTCACGTTTGGCGACAGCCAGTATGCGGTCGGGCAACGACGGTGTGGTGGGCGAGGTGACGGGTAGCAGCAGTTCAGCGTGGTGCAACACGGCGGTGGGGTGGGCGGCGACAAAGGCGCGGACGGCACTGTCGAACGATATCAGCAGGTTGTATCCGGCCAGCGGCTCGATGTAGAGCGCCGCGGTTCCGTCGATGCTGTCGGCTCCACCGGTGACACTGCTTGTGTAGTCGTGCTCAAAATGGATGAAGTGCGATGTGCCGTTGCCCAGCAGGAAGGGGTAGGTGGCATCGACGGTGTCGTCGGCACTGTAGCGGTGGTAGACGGTGATACAGGTGTTGGTGGCCTTGAAGTTGATGCCCAACATGCCGTCGTCCCCGGCATCGGTGATACGGATGCGAAGTCCCTTGGTGGCCGTGATGAAATCCTCGGCGCTGCCGGTCTGGTTGAGGATGGTTCTGATGGAGTTGTCCAGTTTCAGGCGGACAACAGAATCGGTGGGAGCCACGGTGACGGTCTGGTCGAAGTATTTGGCTGTCGGATCCACCGCCAGGGTGTCGCAGCTGTAGTAGACAGTGTCGGTCAGCAGCGGCTCGGCCAGGTGCATCACTTCAAAATGGAAGTTGTAGGTGGCTGTGCTGTCGGGGTAGGTGTGGTCCTTCACCAGCGTGAGCACCACCGAATCGATGATGTTCTCAGCCATGTTGATGCTGCCGGTGTGCTCGTCGAGCGCAATCTGTGTGTAGAGGGTGGCGCTGACGCGACCGAAGGTGGCGTCCTGGTAGTTGCCGATACAGCCAAAGCTGAAGTTGGTAGTCGTCAGCGAGTCTTCGCGTATGCTGAGGGCACTGTTGGCGTCGAGGGTGGCCTGCTGGCCGTTGTAGAGCGTGTTGCCGTCGACAAGGTTCATCCCGAGACCCGACTCTTCGTCGGTGCAGCCCACCACGGCAATCAATAGCAGACAGGCTACGGGGAAAAGTAGTTTCTTCATTTCACAGTTAGTTGTCAATCCTTCCTATCAGGCTGTCGTAAAACTTGTTGATGCGTCCGAAGAATTCGTCGCGGTCTTCGACATAGTCGAGCACATTGCGTTTGTTCTCTTTGGCGAAGGCCACCAACTCGGGGTTGGCGTTCTTCGAGCCGATGATGACGCCTTGCGAGTAGGTGATGGCCGACTTCATGAGACCCATGTAGTCGGTCTCTCCGTAGAGCCGCAGGTCCTTGGCGGTGGCGTTGTCGGCTTTCATCTTGCGCTCCAGATCGCCGCCGATGGGACCCTTGAAACTGTCGTCCATCAGCGTGATGACCAGTTTGGTGCCGCTGAAGAATGCGTTCTCCTTGTTGATACGACGCATGTAGAAGGGTATCATCGAGGTGAACCATCCGCAGAAATTAATCAGATGGGGCTGCCAGGCCAGCTTGCGCACGGCCTCCAGACATCCGCGTCCGAAGAACAGCAGCTGCTCGTCGCTGTCCTTGGCCAACGTGCCGTTGGCGAGGGTGGCTGACGGGCGGCCCATGAAGTACTCTTCGTTGTCGATAAAATAGACCTGCATGCGGGCGGTGGGGATGGACCCCACTTTGATAATCAGCTGGCGGTCGCAGTTGTTTACAATCAAGTTCATCCCGCTGAGGCGTATCACTTCATGCAACTGGTGTTTGCGGTCGTTGACCGAGGCGAATTTGGGCATGAAAACCCTTATCTCGCGCCCCATCTCCTGCGATTTTGCCGGCAGATAGCGTCCCATCGACGCAATCTCGCTCTCTTCGGAGAATGGCATAATCTCCTGACTTACAAACAATATCCTACCTTTGGCCATAATAGTAAGTATATAATATATCCAAAGTGCAAAAGTACGAAAAAAAAACGAAATGGCAAAAAATAATTCTATTGTCCGCCGGCGGTACGGCGGCAGAATGAAAATAAAATTTTGCCATGTCGTGAAATGTTTGTAATTTTGCGCCCTGAATGGAAAACAAAAAGACCCCACATCATACCCCTCCGTTGTCGGAGGCAGCGCGGGCCCTGCTCGACAGGGCACGCCATTATTGTGCGCTTAGCGAACAGTGCGAAAGCGGTGTACGACAGAAGCTTATCTCCTGGGGCGCCACATCGGAAGAGGTGGGACCCATCGTCGACCGTCTGCGCGCCGAGGACTACCTCAACGATGTCCGCTATGCCCGTGCATTCTGCGAAGGAAAGCTCCTCCATCAGCGATGGGGACGTCAGAAGGTGCTCTATCACCTCCGTGTCAAGCACCTGCCCAAAGAGGCCATCGAAGAGGGCATGTCGGTGGTCGACGACGAGGTGTATTTCAGCATCCTGTCCGACGAAGCTGAGAAGAAACTGCGCTCCCTGGGCGGCGAATTGACGTCGGAAGTGCGCCGCAAAATGCTCTCCTT
>JAEEGF010479409.1_pt1 | contig 17144 bp, 4 predicted proteins | sample 9134171 | NCBI WGS metagenome assembly JAEEGF01 (sample SAMN16246542, study PRJNA631951) | gut metagenome | biome: gut microbiome; feature: rumen; material: AP-attached | host: Bos | place: Iran: Karaj | collected 2018-10 | reverse complement strand
TAGATGACGGTCGGTTTCGCGAAGGTCGCCTTCAGCTCAAAACGTGTCCGCAACACCTCTTCCAGAATCTCCAGCTGGACGGTTCCCATCACACGTAAGTTCAACTGGTCCAACGTCTTGATGTAGTTCACCTGCAACAGCGGATCCTCTTCGGAAAGCGTCTCGCAAGCCGTCCGCAAGGCACGCATCTCCTCTGGTTTTTCCGGCAAAACCTGCACATTGATCAACGGCGAACGCAATTGGCCCGGCTGGACAGGACGCGGCAGTTTCGCACGGTCGCCGAAGACATGGCCGATTTTCACATCGCCCAATCCATAGACGACGCCGACCTCCCCCGCCTGCAACGCCCCTAAATCGTCGCCATCCACGCCACGGATCTGCGTGATTTTCCGCTGTTCCGTCTTTTCGCTACCTGTCAGCAAATCAACGCCTTGCGGAATGTCCAACGCCATTCGGTTCTCCAATCGACCACCGAACAGCCGCACCCACAGGCCACGCCCCATGACGCGATCCGTCATCGACGCGAACACCACGCCGCACAATTCATCGCCGCATGACGACGGCGGCGGCAGAAAATCCACAACGGCATCCAACAACGCCTCGACGCCTTCGTCCTTCAACGCGCTGCCGACATAGACGGGATGGCATCTCCCTTCGCGCGCCCATCCGGCGACTTTCGCCATAAGCACTTCCTTTGCAATGGCTTTTCCATCCAGATAGGCTTCCATCAGGTCATCGTCGTTGCCGCAGACATATTCCGTCAGTTCGGCTTCGTCCGTCATCAAAACGACATCCGCCGTCAGCAGCTTGCGGATCTGCGCGACGGCTTTGCCGCCGCCGGAGGGAGGCGCAGCAGCTGGGGCCTCCAGCCCCAGGCAGAGGCGAAGTAACGGCGGCGCCCCGCCGTCGATGGGTAGCTGTCCCCTGAATAATCGCTTGGTTTGAAGCTATGCTAAACGGTGATTTTATGCTATTCCTACCAATTAAATCAAGACAAATTATTTAGCTTTATTATTAATTATATCATTGCCACCGTGGTCAATTATTACATGAATGTTACTTGGAGATGCAACTTTATCTTTCTCGGAAAGAGGTCTTGTTTTATCATATATCTCGGCAACACTTGTTCTGTCATCCTGTATATTTACACTATTATGAAGGGTGCCAGAGATACTGGTGGAATTATTGTTAGATCTTTTGAAAACGACTCTGCCTTCGTCTGTCTTATGAGTAATCCTATTAGAAGCACTACCATTATATCTCCCTCTGTTGGGATGGTTAGAACCGTCATTTGCAGGAAATGATGATTTGACAATGACTGGATGCGGCATCTTTGCACCTGTTGGCTGATGCGAAAATACGACATTGGGCGTATGGAAAGGACGATGGATTGATTCATGATGACGCGGATGATGCATTACGACAGGAGGAACAGGCTTTACCGGATGCGGGCCTACGATAATTGGTTGCGCCGGAGCAACTACGGGATGAGTTACAATGACAGAGGGTTGAACAACAACCGGAGCCAACTGGACAGGAGGCTGGACTGCAGCACTTGACTGCGCTGGAGGAATACCGGGTTGAGTCACGATGACGGGAGGGGGAGTTGCGACCGGAGCCGACTGGACAACGACTTCTGGTGCCATCTTGATGGCATTTGCGACATTCGATGCCGTGTTGATGATGTCAAGAACCGTATTTAGGCCATGATGATGGTCTCTATCGTGATGATGGCGCGGCTGTGCCTTCAGACTGTAGCTTGTCAGCAGAACAACGGTAAAAGCCAGACTGCAGATCGTCCATTTTGTTATTTTCATACAATTTTCCTTATTGTTTCTAACTTATTGAACTTTGAAGTTTGGTAAAAGACACAGCCGAAAACCAAAACCGAAATGTTGATTTGACGGTTCGATAAATGGCGCACGATAAGCAGATCGACAGTTTTGAGCAAGATATTCCAAACTTCCACCACGTAATACACGGAAATCCCCTGTTGAAACTCCAACAGGCCCAACAACCTCATCGTATCTGCATCCTGCGGGATTATCTATATACCAGTCTAAGCACCATTCCATAACATTTCCATGCATGTCGTACAAGCCCCATCCATTTGGACGGTAGGAACCGACTTTTGCCGTGCCGTTTTCTGTTGTACTGCCAGCATAATAAACTGAACCACCATTAAATTTGTATCTGCCAACTTCATCCATTTCTGCACATTGATCAGTTGCAGACAGATTCTTTCCTGAATTGAGAGCGGTTCCTGTTTCTGCACGACAGGCATATTCCCACTGGGCTTCCGTTGGCAAATCAACCACCAAGCCAGTTTTCGCCTGCAATCTGCCTAAGAATGAATCAGAATCAACCGCATGTCCATATGCCGGCCAGCCAGCACCACCAGTCATTCCTGTACCACGAATCATTTCATAGGAGATATTTTCAACAGGACGGGTGGCATAATAATCAGCATTCGAGAACCAGCTTGGTCTCGTTCCCATGACCAGCTCCCATTGGCGTTGTGTTATTTCGAACACACCGATATAGAATATTCCGGGAATAGTGACCGTATGCAGCCCCTCACGTTCGCCTTTTCTTCCAAGTTCGTCTTCTGGTGACCCCATGGTAAATACGCCAGCAGGAATCTGTCGCAACCAAAGCTCATCTGTTCGGCAGATATCGTCATTCTCCGGTCCAACTTTAGAATACCGCCATGGATACCTTGTTGCTGAAGGACCACCTGACAAATCAATTACAACATAAGGTACTTCCCTAGGATCTAGTTCCTGTATTGGCTCATAGTATATAAAGTATCCTCTTCCAGGTTCAAGCATGATCTCATTGCTCTCATTCGGACAAACTAAAGAAAAATGGCCATTTCTCCATTCCCAAACTGTGTATTGTGAACAATCTGTTAGCAATCGTCCATTCTCCGACAATGCCCCGATGTAATTCCAACCCTTCTTGATCTCAATTTCAGGGATCTCCCCATGTGAATTATCGGCGGACAAGATATCTTCCAGACGGCTTGAATTACGATTGAACAGCCAATATACTTTACCTAATTGATATTCCTTGGTTTGTGTGTATTTTTTACCATCATGGTAGAATCCAATCCCCAACCTGTTTGATGAGAACATATTGGGATTCACACTCAATGATACCAAATTCCATCCTGGCCGTATTTTCAATGTCTGTCTTTCTCCCAGTTCAAAGCTCCATACAGGATCCGAAGACTCTGTACCGTCTTCATTAATGCGTGTTATTTGCCAATAATACGTCTCAGTCTTGTCTAAATTCAATTCTCGTAAATCAAAGGCCCCACTTGTCAATCCAGCCTGCGAATATACGGATATCGCCGCCGCAGAAGTCCTGTACGGATCACCTTTCCATATTTCCAAGTCATAAGCAACTTCCTGGGAATTTATTGCGGTATCCCATTGCAGTATTCCCGGAGCAGATATAATCGTCTCATCCCCTATCCAGTTGAACCACCCAGGCGACGTTTCAATCCTGGAGTTTTTATCAAAGGTAACAGATGCCGTGCAACCTATCATTTTTCCTTTAGGCGCGTCGTCATGAACTTTTACACGAACTGTAAAATACCCCTCGCCACAGTGGGAATCATCATCGGGCGGCAAGAAACCGGCATCATCAGATTCTGGCCAATAGCCGAAAGCCTGGCGTGTTTTATCCCAACTTCGAAGATACATTGAAAAGTGTCCTGTGGCAGGGTCGTTGCTAATTTGCATCTTGATGTAGTTATTGCTGTTTTTCTGTGGAACCAGCAACGTCCCTTCGTGCTTGCCTTTAAATCCTAGTTCAACTTGATTGTTGAAGACAATTTCCCCAAGTTCGACTGTGCTCCAATCCAAATATTTATCCCAATTGATGGACACTTGGACCTCTTGGACGGGGGTGGTGATGCTTGCGTTGTTTTTAAAATAAACCATGTAGTTGACCCATTCTCCCGGCAAAACCAGACGTTGAGTAGCCCAGTCACCCAAACCCGTCACGCCAACAATCTCATTTGAATTACTACTTGCTTGAGGAACGCCTTGGATAGTGCCAGTCGGAGGCCCTGACGGCAATTTTTCACCATTTGCATTATCACTGACATTTATCGTCTTTTGGCAAACCCTCGTATAGGAAAATGAACCACTGTTGATTTTCAATGAGACATCATAATTGCCCACGGAACGATAAGAATGGACTGGATGCTGTTCTGTAGAAATGGTCCCATCGCCAAAGTCCCAGAACCATGCTTCGGGCTTTATCCCAAGAGAGGCATCTGATGAATTATCTTGAAATTGTATAACATCACCAGGCTTGATATCCACTGATGGCGAATAATCAAATTGGGCAGCCGGCAAAAAACAATGTTCCAACGTTTGTGAATGACGAGCAAAAGTTGAGGACAAGCAAGTATCATCGCTCCCATTTGAAATAAACGCATGGATATTTCCGTTCAAACTTGTTTCTATGCTGGATTGTGGATCATCTGCTGCCGACATGAACAAATCCACATTGCAATCATAAGAAATTGAAATTCGAGCCATATCATAGATGCATATATCCATTTCCACATCCATACTGGCTTGCACCTTGGCATCTGCATCAAACTCAACATTTTCTGTCTTCCCCCCAAATTGTGGTTGCCATGAGCAAAATGGCTCAAAATATTCATTATCACCAAACTGATAGCTGAAACCCAACCTAGGTGTCATATTGAATGCAACCATGGAAGAAATTTTAGCCTGACAACACGGTGGTATCACGAGATTCCCAGTTATTGGAATACTAACGTCAAACATGACAGGAACAGAATCTATATAAATCGTGAATGTCTTGTCTATTTTACATATTACTGCATCGCTTTCAACACCCGTACTCAAGTTGTCGCTGGTTGCAGCGTTGAATGAAGCGATCATAGGCACAGCCAAATAAATTTCAAGGTTCATTTTGCCATTAAGTTTCTTCATGCAAAGTTGCAACTTCGGCTGTATCTGGCCAAAAAGGCTGTAACTCATCCCACCGACATTGAAGGTATAACCACCTGAAGTTCCCTTGCTCTGAAGGCTATCACCCAATTGTGTCTCTTCGGCGGAAATTTCTTCGCATGCCGACATATCCACCTGCTCAAACAATTCATTCAGGGAAGCAGAGACAGTCGAAATATGCAAGATTTGCTTATCCCTCTCAACACTTGCCACTTTGCGAACAAAGACAGAAGCTGGGCAGAGAAGAATCATTGCTTCCTTGATCTCACTCTTTGGTTTACCCGTCAATTCCAGGGTCAGTCCTTCTTCGAAAATCTCTATGACCTTATAACCAGAATCATCATCCAACACGAGCACCATGTCACTGACAATTGTCTCAACTCCTTCAGTAACCGTGATGCAATCATGCCATGTACTGGAATGCTCCTGGCCTTCTTTGTCTATATAGGTGAGGCTTACCGTATAGATTCCCGGCTTTTCATAAATATAAGCGGGCATTTCCTCCGTACTATCTACAGTTCCATCACCATCAAAGTCCCAGGCTATATGTTCGGAATCTGGCAATACCGCATGCTCTCTGATGCCGAAAATACACGAAAAAGGTGCTGCGCCATATCGCGCCAGCACGAAGAAATCAGGCGAAGTCGTTGATACCAATGCCAAAACGCTTGGATTATCAGTATCTTCGACTTTTATCTGGCTTTCGGTTTGCAATCTGTAATTGCCGGAACACAATGATAGATTATAAGTTCCGATGGGAATCCCAGGCAGAGTCCAATTGCCTTCATCATTCGTTGCGCATTGGAAAGACTGATGTGAATTGATATTGAAAAATTGTATTGTCTCATTGGAAACGGGGGTACCGTCTTCCAATTTTAATGTTCCTGACAGGATCTGGCCAACCTGCAGATCAAAATCCACTTCGCAGATACCATCTGAGACGTCTATAGCGCCATGGGTCTCGCCGCAGTACCCTGCACTTGATTCGACGGAAACATCATAGGTACCGGGCGGAAGGATGTCGGTCATGTAGTGGCCTTCGTCGTCAGTTGTTGTTTGACAATGGGCCAGTTCACCGTTTACCCAAACCTGAACATTGGCTAAAGGTGTCTGATTGTCCGTAGTTCTGATCCAGCCAGTCACCTTTCCCCATGGAATCACTTTCAGTACTCCCAAGTTTGTATCTCCATCCAATTTGATGGATATTTGCTGTTCTGCTTCACAGCCTTCAGGATAAATGCAATACTGATTTCCAGCGGCAAGTCCGGTGATTTGGAAATATCCTTTCTCATCGGTAACTGCAATACTCTCGTATACTGGCGGTTCAACTGCGACGACGCGTATGGTGAATCCTTCCAGAGGTTCACCTGTCGTCTTATGCCGTAGAACGCCAAATACGGCGTCTGCCGGCTGGCCGTTGGCCTCTCGTAGCGCCTGTTCATACAAAGCGAAGCCACGATATTCTTCCTGGCCACGGGCATTCAGACATGTGGCTGCCTCCGCCATCGCCTGACAGTACTCCTGCCACGTTTTAAATACCCCGTCCCCCGAGCCCAGGTCATTGGAAGCAATAGTGGCAAAGGAAATCTGATATTCCCCGTCAACAGTAAAAAAGACAGGAAGTCGTTTTTCCTCGCCAGCCTTCAGTATTCCTGCGGGAGCGGTAGGCGAGATACCTCCATACAACAAAGGACTAGAAGAAAAAACATCATCTGCCTTATAAGAAATTTTCGTGCTTGAAGCACACGTGACTTCAAATAATGGCATCGGCATATCCGCATCTCCTGTATTCCGATAGCACAACCAAGCCGTGTAAATGTGTCCATCCCTGACGGAAGGCGGGGATTCCAACCAAGCTTCAAGATTTGCCCCAGTTCCATCTGAGAAAACCTCAATATTTGAAGCCAGGCTAATGCTAGCTTCGCCTTGCGTAACAGTCAATTCATAGTTCCCATTGGGTATGGCATTGACGTCAAAGAGTGCTGTCAGCTTCAAACCATTTTCTATATCAATGACTTTTCCTGTAATAGAAGTGTCTTCTGACTTCAACACAGGAATAGCTTTCTTGGTCAATCCCAACCCTGTAATCCGCATGACGACACTGCCTTGGTTAAGTATCCTTCCAGGTGTAGCCGCAAACAAGGCGAATTCTACTGAATTAACGGACACATCTATGACCACATCATCGTTTCCATGGTTCAAAACAGTCACATATTGTGCGTTGTTCCCTGCGGGCAGCACCATGAGGAGCCTACCGTCCGGCAACAACATGGACGTACGTTCATAGTCATCTGCGCTAGGCAGATAGTCTTGTGCACCATACATGGATAAATGGGCCTCTCCCGAAACTACGATTTCCACAACAGTTTCATCGGCAGTCGAAGCCGGTACAAGGAAACCAGTTTGTCCTTTACCCAATATTGTAAATTGTTTGTTTTCATCTGACCAAACAGGCAATGAAACTTCCAGCCCCACTTCGGCGAACAACTGGTTGTCCGACCACTGGTCTTCCTTTACGTCACGATACGCATTGCACGTCACACCCAGTTGCCATTGGCCTGGTTTCAATGGGGGAAGCATAAAGCTTGCGGATACCGTCCGGGAAGCGGATGGTTCCAATTTTTCTGAATTTGTATATTCACCAAGCACTATCTGCTGACGCCTCAGCGAATCATCCATGCCTTTTAACACAATGGAATCCCGCCAGGAGCCTTTTGTTGAAGCTTTTCCGTTATTGACAGTTGTCCATTCAACTGTTATGTTGTCACCCACATTTGCTCGCAGGGGCCCCGCTACGTTCTTGACCAATAAACTGGGTGTGGCGGCAGTAGTTGCCCCCTCCACCTCATGGATGCCAATGTCAGGGCATACGCCTTTTTCATTGGCAATGCCCGTATCTTCAATCTCAGGCACGTCCATGCGGGGATTGCCCCACCAATCCATCAATGGTGCCAATAATCCATTTCCCGCATCAATGCAAGGACTTGCTCCAAGCAACGTATAATCTCTGTTGTCCATGTCTGCAAACAGCGGATCGCCCCAGATATTTCCATTGTCGCCCACCTGGCTGAATGATTGCTCGCCATAATCCGCCGGATTATAGAACAAGCAGTTCTGGAATGAACTGCTTTCCCCGTTCTGTGCAGTGAACTGTTCATTCTTATAAAACACGGTATTGACAAATGACGTATTGGCGGCGTTGCAACCAATATCCATGTTCATGACCACGCAATTTGTCAGATATGTACCATTGCCACCGCTATTCCCCACGCATAGGGGGGCGCCACGGAAAACTGAATTTGTGGCTTTGAACGTTCCACTGTCAGTCTGTATGCATTCATGCAAGGTGTCTTCCATCACGCCATTGTCAAACTGCGTGATGCCGCCGGTGCCCTGAATCACCCCCGTGTTTTCAGTATTTCCACCATAGGTGATTGTTGCATAATTCATGGTCATGGTTCCACTGACGATAAATCCGCCCCAATCTCCTGCGGCAGGAATCGTCGAGTCACCATCGCCATTCGTGTCACCATAGAGCGCATCGTTTTTGACGGATGTAAAATAGATTTGCTGTGTTTTGCTGCCGATTGCTTCAAATGTCCCGTCGACGATGATGGAGACACCCTCATCGAATTTCACAATGGCTCCTGGTTCAACTCGCATGATTCCCCCTTGTGCGATCGTATAGTTTCCCTTCAGCCAATTCACACGGTGCCCGGCAAGGGTGACCATGCCATAAACGGTGCCGCCATTGTATTCCATGGTCCGGTAACGCCTGTCACAATTATATGCAGGAGAGAAGCCGATGAACTCATAGGCATCGCTGACGGGGACTGAGGCATTGCCGTCATGGTTGGTGTCGCCGCCAATCGTGTCATCCGCGATGTGTGTGAAGGTTACGCCTCTTGCCGTCACTGTGCCGCCATCGGCCCTTATCCCTGTGCCTGTGCAAAATTTGACGACAGCCCCGGATTCGATCGTCAAGTTTTTTCCTTCTGGAACAAGTGTCCAATAGCGGACAACATGCAGTTTATCTGAACTCCACGTTTCATCGTCCTGCAATTTGCCGCCATGAATCTCAATGCCATCATCATTGAGCACCAAAAGGGAAACAGTTTCAGAATTTGTTTTTTCAATGAGGGATGCCGCATGCCAGCCATCGGTCAGTTGCGTGCTGTCGAAGAAAGGGTTTTCATACGTCCAATCAGCAGGCACCACGGCGTCCAATTCAAGATGTGTGTTCTTCGTCATAGTCGCCGCTACCGGGGAAATCCGGACAGTGCCACTCGCCATCTGGCCATCGGAATCCGTCCGTGTATCCAGGACTGAATATTCCGTCTCGCCAGTTGACATGGTGAATGGTTTATCGGCCAAGGCAACCAGTGACAATGACGACAGGGAGGGAAGCATGCATAGACGAAATCCATAATTGCTCCGGGCAAGCATCGAACTGCCGATGTTACGATATGAAGAACGGCAGTAGTTGGCGCCCCCCGACCAGCTGCCGCCACGGAGTGAACGCCTGTTGCCAGACAAGGCGCCAACTGGACCGACATGCTCATCTTCCGTGCTATCCGAATGATTTTCCATGTACCAGTCCAGGCACCATTCCCAGACATTTCCGTGCATGTCGTAAAGCCCCCACTGGTTCGGTGCATAGGAACCGACCTTCGCGGTACCGTTTTCTATACCACTGCTAGCACTTGAGTCAGAACCTCCATTATATAAATACCGTCCTACCTCGTTTATTTCCTCGCTTCGGTTTTCATTTGATATGTTCCTGCCGGAATTAAGGGAGGTTGCGGTTGTTGCACGGCATGCATACTCCCACTGCGCTTCTGTCGGTAAATCCAGCACAAAACCAGTTTTGTCATGGAGTTTCCCAAGAAAGGAATTCCTGTCAACATCATGTCCATGCTGGGGCCAATCGACGTCGGTTTCGCCTCCCGTTCCCCTGATCATGTCATATGAAATCTGTTCCACCGGGCGTGTGGCATAGAAAGATGTATTTGAAAAAAAACTTGGACGCGTCCCCATGACAAGCTCCCATTGCTTTTGTGTAACCTCAAATACCCCCATGTAGAACATCTTGGGAATTGTCACGGCATGCTGTGATTCATCAAGGTAATGACCTATTTCATCTTCCGGCGAGCCCATCGTGAAAGTACCGGTCGGAATCTGGCGAAGCCATAGTTCAGTTGTACGGCAGACATCATCATTGTCAACATCCGGCGCAGCAGTGGAAAAACGCCATGGATACGATTCGGCATTCTTGCCTTCGGACAGATCGATGACAATATATGGCGGAACCCCCGCTATGGCCTCGATTTTCAATGTGAAGGCGGCGGAGGCGTATTCAGGATAATCCTGCGCGGCATTCCAGATCGCATGATACGTTTTGCCGGCCGTGACGACACGATAGGGGCTGCCGCTTACGACTGTACCGGCCCCATCTCCCGAGAGTGTCTTGATGTCAATTGTCTTGTCAAGTATCTCGTCATACCCGGAGAATGTCAGATAGACATTCACAGCTTCATCTGGAAGTCCTTTTCCATCATCTTCTAGCGTATATGTTATATCCACAAGCCCATTCCAAGGCCATTGTTGCTGGACATTGAGATTTTCAATGCTCACATCCGCCATCGACCAGGAACCACTTAGCAGCCAGCCTAGAAACAATATCCATGTCAAAAACTGAAATCTCATCATTTTCCTGAAAAATTATTAAATTGTCCATTATATGCAAAAAGACGGTTTACTTGAAATACCATGCGCAAGAAGAAGGTTGCAGCGCAACATCTTTGATGATAGAAAACCATCTTCCATCTGTACTGAATAACAGCTGATTGGCAAGTTCCGGATAGGAACTGGTGGAAATAAAATTCCACCCCGGCATCAACGGCGCGGCTCCTTCCCTGTCTCCGGTAATTTGAATCTGCTTGCTTTCCAATGCATACATCCAAAACGCCTGTCCTTCGTGAAACTCCGACTTCTGATGAAAACGGCCATTTGCCCATCCCCAGCAGATTCCGGAGTCTAAAATCGCCGCAACGGAAGATTCATCCGGCTGGAATGGCAAAGCGCAAGGATTCCAGCCTTTCTTCAAGGACAGTTTTTGGCTCAGGCAAAAATTTCGGCTCATCAATACCTGCTTTTGCCCATTGCTGTTTTCATGGAGATTGCTTGCGGCTGTTACAAATGTGACGCGGGAACCATCATATGAAATGGCGGGATGGGTACATGCTGAATCTGCCTCTTCACCTTCCATGTTCCCGCTGGCAAGATACGTCTTGCCCTTTTCAAGATCATGGATAAAAATCTGGCTGCATGATGTCCCCATCCTCTGCCAGGTGACATATCGACCGTTTCCGCTGATCACTGGTGTCTGGAGAAGCGGCGCGTCAATGTTCTTTTCCCTCCATCGCCCCTCTTCCCATGAAAGTATGGTCAGGCATGATGAAGATTTCCTGAAGGCTATGCGCTTTCCATCAAAAGATGCGGAAACCTGGGCATCCACCAGCGAATGGCTGCTGCGACCGCCTGTATCAACGACTTCATGACTGAAAACATCATATCGGCAGATGGCATCCAGTGAAGCATTCTCACGACGTGCAAAGAATACAGCGGAGCCATCGCCGGAAAGACTGGCCGTGCCCCCGCTGTAATCGACGTCGAGCATCATGAAGTTGTCTAAATGACCGAATGATGAATCATATAGACGAAGTCCAAGATTGACTCCGCCACAGAGCAATATCTTGCCATTGTCTGCCATGGAAACACGGCATTGACTGGCTGCGACATTCCCCGAATCTCCTTCTATGCGTGTTTCAGCCAGTACAAGTCCAGCGACATTGACAACAGCCAGTTTGACGCCTACCGACAACGGGACAGTCACGTCCGAACCAGGCGGCGTGGTGCCAGAAAGGATATCCTCTACGATTATGGCAAACGACTCAAAATCTTTCCTGGCGGCAATGCGAATGTTTGTCGTCTTTGAATAGATGCCCAGCAATTCCATCAATGGTTGCAAGTATCCCGGATAAAGCTCCATGGAACGCCCATTGTCGAAGATGTAGCTGGCATGGAAACCATTCACAAGGCTGTCGGTTCTGTCAGGCATGGGCGCAATGTACGCCACTATCCCTGAATCAGATACGGGAGCTGATGTCTCGCGTACACCATACGGCATTGGCATTCCCATCCAATCCAGGCTTGCGGGTGATATTTGCGAAGCAGACAGCCATCCCCCCAACAATATCCCTAACAAGACTATCCTTGAATTGCAGTTCATTACAGCCCTCACGTCTTATTTTTCTTTCTCGCCATCATCTCGCCACCATTTTATTCTAATAGATAACTCCTTGAATTCTAGCACTATAAATCAAACAAACATTTCATGCCACCGTGTCATGCCATTCAAAAAGGCCATTACCTTGTTCAGGGAGTCGTCCTGCATCAGCTTGCCAAGGCGTAAACAAGGCAAGCCGATGTGGAATTATGGAGAATTGGACTTGTATTATATTTAAAATGAAAACAACAGCTTCAGATTTCCGCCAAGACCATCGATTTCCTGCTTCGCCAGTTTTGTTTCGGCTTCGTCAAAAGCCACATCATAACGGATTTCGCAAGACAGTCCAATATGCTCCGTCAGTTGGCAGCCCAATCCCAGGCTGGCATACATTCCGAATATTACATCGTTATCTGAATCATGGACGTCGTCGACCTTGCTGTCCATATCCGTGAACGTGACAGATGGTCCCGTCGCGGCAAAAATATTGATGGAATCAGTCAGGGCATAGTCGGCCTGAATACCTAAATCCAGGACATACATGTCAAGATTTATTTTTGCCTTGGCGGTTTCATAGCTCTTGTAGGAGTCGCCGTTGACTGTGCCAAAATCAGGATGCAGGATAGGGATGTAGGTATAAGTCGTGACAGATGAATCCCGAAGCTTGAAAGCATTGCTGATTTCAAAATACTGGAAATTTCCAATGGCGGAAAAAGTGATTTTCTCGCCTTTGTAGAACTTGTATCCTAACGAGACGAGAAGGCCAAGGCTATCCTCTGCTTCGACATTCTCTTTACGGCTTGAGGATGTGATGTCAATGTAAGCGGATTCATAGATGGAGCCCAGGTTCCTGCCGGAATACAAGAGGCTGTTGCCGGAATTCCCGCCTTTGATTCTGGTCTTGGCAAAATCACGGACAGCAAAACCGACGCCAAAGACTAAGTTGTTGTCCTTTGCGGAATAATCTGCCGATTCCTGTGCAAGACAGCAGAAGACCGAGACACATGTAATGATTGCAATCTTGAAAAATCTGTTCATCGGGAAAAACTCCTATGGTTAAATTAAGATGATGATTCCTGGGCCATTTTAAGGGCGACGGCCTCATATTGGGCATGAAGCCGTCGCCCGCGTGTCTTTATCGAATGTAGAATTCAATGAAGTTGTTGGAGTTCGGGTCGCTGGCCTTGGGACGGATGTACAGATAGCCGTTGGCAGCTTCAGTACCAACCTCGAAAGACGCCTTGCCATCCTTGGCGGCTATGCGCTGCGTGAAGCTTGTCCACCCTCTTGTATGACTGGCGGAATAGAATAGGATCTGGTATTCAATGGCTTTTTCCGTATAGCCGGATTCGGCCCTGTCGAAAGTCAAGTCGATGGATGTGCCATTGGCTTCGGCTTTCTTGATAATCGGGGCGCCATTGTCCTCGATGACAGCAAAGAGGAAGTATCCGTTGAAATTGCCAAGATAGCCGCTGTCTTTGGTTGCCCCCGCAAGGCAGTTCTCGCCATTTGCCGTGACGGACCACATATAGGAACCATTTTCCAGGCCTGTCACGCTATAATGGGTGTCTTCGGTTTCAAAGCTGTATCTTATGTCTCCACTGTAATCGGAAACAACCAAGGTGTAGCTTTCCGCATTGGCGATGCCCGGCCAGCTGAAGTCGAGATGCATGCCTTCTGTCTCACGGATGAACTGTCCGCTTGCGGGAGTCGGGGCGTACAGGCTTTCGTCTTCAGGCCAATAAGTGTAGCCATTATCCGCAACCGTGAATTGATAGCTGTACTTTTTATACATCGTATAAGTACCCGAATCACGCTCGAGCTGGTAGCTGTCGTCTTCAACGCCCTCTTCAATCTCGTTATGGCAGTCCACGACGCATGTCACAGTATAGGTTCCGGCTTGTTCAAATTGTCCAATCTCCGTGTTCAATTTAAACGAAGAACCGCCATTGGGCTTGACTTCTTCAATGCGAGTGCAAATTGGGTTGCCATTGCTGTCGGTGACGGTTATCGAAACATGGAAAGTATCCACTTCACCAGTTTCCACATAGTCAACCACCCAGACGCTTGCCGTCGTATCGGCCCCCGTGGTCAGCGTCGTGGAATCCCCTTGTGTGAGCTTGATGAAGTTGCTTGAGTCGGTGTTGTTAGGATTGCCATCCAATGGATACATCCACAGAACCGGGGCAAACTCCCAATAGGCAAACAACGTCATAGATGTATTGACCGTGTCGCCCGCTGAATAGAATTTACCGTTCTCATCGACCCATTTGCTCACGACACCATAATAATATTCATCCTCAAACGTATCATACCCAAAGACATCAAGCGGGGACATGACTTCCGTGCTGCCCTTTTGCACGGTTGTTTCCTTCCGGGCGTCGTAATACGTAATGACGATGGCGCTGAAGGCGGTTTCGAACTCATTGTCGGTTTCACCGCCCGCCGATGTCTCCTTATCAATCCAGGAGAGGGGTTCCGTTACCTCGTTCTGGCTGTCCAACGTGACACTGACCGTATAAGAACCTTCCGGCAGCGCGCCCAGCGGCATTCTGACAACGACATTTTCACAGTCATATCCATCAGAATACAGGCCGTTTTCAATATATCCATTGTCAAATTCTTCTTCTTCTGTATGGTCAACGACCCACTCGCCGTTTTCATATCTCTTGATGGCTCTCAGCAGACGCCCGAAAGTCAAGGGCGTCACATGGCCATCGGCATCCTGCAGTTCAACCTTGATGCTGAATGCGCCGGTATCCACAAAACCATAGTTGATCATCCGGAACCAGAGGTAGGCCTCGTTCCCCGCGCCGATGGCGTCACCACCCAAGTTGTCGGGATCCGTGCTAATCGAGAATCTTGGCGTGTTTGGATCAAACATCTTGTATTCCTCTTGACTTTCAATATCGAAGTCAAAATCCGGCCTTACGAGGCCTGCCAAGGTGATGTCTGCCTCAAGTTTCCAGACGGCATAAAGATCTAGCGTTTCGTTAGCAGTGATGTCGATGGGATCACCGACTTGATATTTGATAGGCGCACCCTCAACAGGATCATCCGTCCATCCGGCTAATGACATCGGGAACTTCGGCTTGAAATAATTGTTCTCCGGAGCGATGGCTTCGCCAATCTTGACTACAATCGGATCCGTCGCTTCGTTGGTTCCTTCGATGAAATATGCATCCATCAGATTGTGATGCAGCACCAAATAGGCATCTCCATTGATGGACTCCCATTGGGCATATAGTTCCAAAAGGCGACTTTCAGAATCAACATATACGGTACTCCCTGCTTCGATGTTTTCACCGGAACCGTCCGCTTCAGTGTTCCATCCTATGAATCGATGATCTTTATAGATAAAGGGATTCTCTCTCAAGATCGTAAAATTCGGCGTTTTCTTCATGACATCAAGTTCTTCATCACCGTTTGTGAAAACAATTCCATCATCCACGGACACATCCGGATTATCGACTGTACCTCCATTGCCAAGATAGCGCAGGAAATAAGGATAATCCAAAGTGAAATCATATGTAATTTCTTTGAAGAACAAGCGACCTTGTACCGGCAGAATACGTCCTTTAATTCCATAAGCTACCATATACCAAGTATCAAGGTCATCTTCATATTCCTCATCAATGTCATCGTCAGAATCTATTTTGATCGTACAAGTATAATCACCTGGATTCAAAGCAGTCATCGTATAAGTCACATTTGAGACGCCATTTTCATTAAATCCGTCTAGGGCCTCACCATTGACTTTGATTTGTTTGAGTCGCACAACTTCTCCTGTTTCTTTGTCAGCGACCATAACTTCGATTGTAAACGAATCCAATGAGGATTCATTTTCATCGGAGAATAAGAAATTGGCCACATTAAAACTGAAATCAACATCAAATGCACCCACTAATTCCCCTTCTGGATAGCTTTCCCCTCCCATCGACATTTTGACATAATTGTGCCATTTCCACACATCCTCTCCAACTCTATTCACATACAATGAAGGAATGCAGAGGAACGGCTTGGATTCAATGGCTGTACCAGGAACTTCAAACGTATATTCCCATGTATTGTCAACCTTGCCATCTTGATACTCATATTCGTAATCTTCATTTTCATAATAGAAGCCATACTCCGGAATTTCGTCGTTACTGTCCAGTACTACTTGGACCGAATACGAGCCTTCGGCGAGTTGCCCCAATGACATTCTGACAACGGCAAATTCATGCTGATGGCCATCTGTAGTCAACCCATTGACAATACGGCCATTGACTATATCCTCTTCTTCCGATGTCGGCTCCTGGTTTTCCACGACTTGAGAACGCGAGAGATGACCAGAGGTAATTGTCGTGCTTTCATTCGTTTCAGTATTGGTCAATGTAACACTTATTGTAAAAGCGGAGGCGGGCTTTAGTCCGCGGTTCACCATCCGGAACCATAAGTAGGCATTCTGGTTGGGATCAACCGTTCCATCACCCAATTTGTCTTCATGATTGCCGACCGCAAAACGGGGTGTATCAGGTTCGAAGACCAGAAGCTGATTTCCAATTGCACCATTCCAGTCGTTGGTAGCCTTGACAAGCCCGGCCAACGTCAAGTTTGCCGATACATCCCAGACAGCATACAAATGCTGTGTCTGGCCATCTTCAAGTTCCAAGGGGTCGCCGATGGCAAAATCCACGGGAGCCCCCCACGTATCATCTTTTGACCAGCCGATGACTTTCAATGGGCGATTAGGCTCGAATTCGGTATTTTCAGGAGCAGTCGCGTCACTGATATCCACTTCTATTTCATCCGTTGTTTCATAATCCGGATCAATTAAGAACGACGAATGCGGATAATTACGATGTAATACCAACTTG
>JAEEGF010461571.1_pt1 | contig 17146 bp, 15 predicted proteins | sample 9134171 | NCBI WGS metagenome assembly JAEEGF01 (sample SAMN16246542, study PRJNA631951) | gut metagenome | biome: gut microbiome; feature: rumen; material: AP-attached | host: Bos | place: Iran: Karaj | collected 2018-10 | reverse complement strand
CTCGTAGAACTCACCGTAGTTCGGCAGATAGGTCTTCGGAATGATGCCGCGCAACGATCCGCTCTGGATGACGGCGGCACAGTTGTAGAGCAGGCTGTTGATCACCACAGGCAATCCCACCACCGTTATGATGTCGAGCTTGCGGGTGAAATCGAGCAGCACCATCACACCCTGTTCTGCACGGTCGATGAGGGCCTGCTGCTTGAAGAGGTCCTGACACGAGTAGCCTGTCAGACACAGTTCGGGCAGCACCATGATCTCCACCCCACGACCTTCGGCCTGTGCAATCAGACTCTCTATCTGTTGCACGTTGTACTCTACGTCGGCTACCTTCACCGCAGGAACGGCAGCAGCCACCTTTACAAATCCGTATTTCATAACTTTATCTTTTGGACGTCGTTTTCAATCAGTGTGTAGATCAGCGCAGGCTGTTCGAAAAAATCATTCTCGCGGAAGGCGTGGAGCTTATAGAACTTCACCGTGTCCACGTTCACCTGTGCATTCACTGTCGGCTTCAACAAGAAGGTCTTGTCACGTTTGTAGGCAATGAGCTGCACGCAACTGTGTTCGAGTGCATTCAGATCCTCGCGGCCGAACTCTTCCAGAAATTCCTTGGTGTTGGGTTCCAACTCTCCCTCACCGCGTACAGTCCAGGCGTTGTTCTCGCCGGTCATATACACATAGCGCATGTAGTAGTTCGAGTCGTTCACCAGATAGCTCTCAAACCGTGTCTGTGTGAGTTCCTTCGGATCCATCGGCACGAAGGCCAGGTAAGCACTCAGTCGTTCGCCACCCTTACGCTCAACAGGCTTTGCCTTAAAAGTAATGGGTTTCTCGGCAGGCTCCGGCTCTTCATCGCTTACTTCTAACTTCTTACCTTTTAATTCCTGTTTTACCTCTACCAGATGTCCTGTGCCGTAATCCTCATCGCCCACAACCACGACTTCCGTCATCAGCATAGGCACCTGGAAGCCGTCTTCGTCTTCTACGAGCACGACGTTCTTCCCTTGGAATCCGGCCACACGGCCCCCTCCTATCTCGTTTAGGAATCTGACCTTATCACCTATTTTCATCTCTTTAGCTTCGTTTTCTGGCGACAAAGGTAAATAAAATTGCCCGAACCACCAAAGATTCGGGCATATTTCTTATGCTGAAGGATTTATACCTTCAAATACAGAACTGTAGAAGACGCTTTCTTTAGTCTAATCCGAAGAGCAGTTTCAGACCACCGTCGACGCCAGAGAATCCCATGAAGGCAAGGCTCAGCAGACCAGCGGAGAGCATCACGATGGCCATACCCTGCATGCCCTTAGGGATCTTCGTCAGCTCCATCTGCTCACGCATACCGGCAAACACCGTCAGAGCCACTCCGAATCCAATGGCCGTAGAGAAAGCGTAAACCACGCTCTGCAACAGGTTGTAATCCTTCTGGATACAGAGGATGGCAACACCGAGCACAGCACAGTTGGTGGTGATGAGCGGCAGGAAGATGCCGAGAGCCTGATACAGGGCTGGTGACACCTTCTTCAGCACGATCTCCACCATCTGCACCAGTGATGCGATGACGAGGATGAAGGCAATCGTCTGCAGATACTGCAGGCCGAAGGCATCGAGCACATATTTCTGAACCAGCCAGGTAACGATAGTAGCGAGGGTCAGCACGAAGGCTACTGCTGCCGACATACCCAGCGAGGTGTCAATCTTCTTTGATACGCCAAGGAACGGACAGATGCCGAGGAACTGTGACAACACGATGTTGTTCACGAAGATGGCGCTAATGAATATCAGTATATACTCCATAATATTTTATTGAATATTGAACATTGAACATTAGGCGTTGCGCAGCTTGTTCACAATCGCGATAAGGAAACCAAGGGTGATGAAAGCACCCGGAGGCAGCACGAAGAGCAGGATGTTGTAGATCTCAGGCAGGAGAGTCAATCCGAAGATACTGCCATTGCCAAGAAACTCACGGCAGATGCCCAGCAGGGTAAGACCAAGCGTAAATCCAAGACCAATACCTATACCATCGAAGAGAGAAGCCAAGGGCGACTGTTTGGCAGCAAAGGCCTCTGCACGTCCGAGGATGATACAGTTAACAACGATCAGAGGGATAAACAATCCCAGTGCTGCATCGATGTCGGGCAGATAAGCCTTGATGACCATCTGAAGGATCGTCACGAAGGCTGCGATCACCACGATAAACACAGGGATGCGCACCTTGTCGGGAGTAACCGACTTCAGGCACGATATAACGACATTGGTGCAGATGAGCACAGCCATCGTGGCCAATCCCATCGACATACCATTCATGGCAGAGGTGGTCGTGGCCAGCGTAGGACACATACCGAGCATCAGGACGAAAGTGGGGTTCTCCTTGATGATACCATTCTTAATAATCTGTATAGCGTTCATATACTAATCCTCCTTTACTTGTTTTGTGGCACCTGTGGCTGCATCGGCAGTAGGTGTGGCCTTGTAGGCATTATAAGCATTGTTCACTGCGAGAAGGAAGGCTCGCGTGGTGATGGTAGAGGCCGTGATGGCATCCACCTGTCCACCGTCCTTAGATACTATCAGAGGCTCCTTCGGATCCTTACCGATGATATCGCCCTTCTCACCTTTCTGGAACCATTTGTCGGCCTTTGCTCCGAGTCCTGGTGTCTCAGCATGTTCGAGCAGGGTATATCCGAGAATCTTACCTTCCGGATCGAAGCCCACGAGAACCTTCAGGTCGCCACCGAAACCACCAGTGGTACTCTCGACGGCTGCTCCGAGATCCTTACCCTGAGCATCTTGCGTCTGATAGATGATGTATGTAAGCTCCTTGCCCTTGGCATCATTCTGGCGTACGGTGTCAGTCTTGGCCACCGTAAGGCCGTCGACACACATCACCGTCTGAATACCATCAGCCAGAGCCTTTGCCTTTTGTTCGTTGATAGGACCTTCTGTCAGGTGGTTCACATAAGCAAGGATACCACCCATGATGACAGCTACTCCCGTGAGTACCAGCACCATATTCGTCAATGTAGATTCGAGTTTCTTTGCCATGATGATTACGATTTTGCAGGCACTTCACCGAAGCGCTTGGGTTTCACATAATTGTTGATCAACGGAGTGAACGCATTCATGATAAGAATAGCGAACGACATACCCTCTGGATAAGCACCCCAGTTACGGATGACGACTGTCAGGAATCCGATGGCGACACCATAGATGATCTGACCCTTGGCTGTCATGGGAGAGGTGACGTAGTCGGTAGCCATGAAGATGGCACCAAGCATCAGACCACCGGAGAGCAATACAGAGATAGGGTCGGCGTAAGCAGGATTAGCCAGATGCAGCAAACCTGCAAACACGAATACTGTGCCGAGGATACTTACTGGGATATGCCAGGTGATGATCTTCTTCCACAGCATATAAAGCAGTCCGATAATCAGTGCGAGGGCACAGATCTCACCCATCGCTCCGGCTCCATCAGGATGGTTACCGATGAAGAGGTCGAGTGATGAAGGCAGCTGCTCGAGCACTGAGGCATCGCCACTCTTGATAGCCCACTTCATGATGGAGAGTGGCGTAGCGCCAGTCTCGGCATCAAGATAACTACTCCACTGCCCTACCTTCGGCCATGTGGTCATCTGAGCAGGGAAGGCCACGAGCAGAGCTGCACGACCTACCAATGCAGGGTTGAAGAGGTTATTGCCCAGACCTCCGAAAGTCATCTTAGCCACACCGATGGCGAAGAGTGCACCGATGATGATGATCCAGATGGGGAGGTTGGAAGGGAGGTTGAAAGCCAGGAGCAGACCCGTGAGGATGGCAGAGCCGTCGAGAACGGTGTTACGCTCCTGTTTCAGAATATACTTGCTGATAGCCCACTCGAAGAAGACGCAGGCTGCCACACTCGTTGCCGTTACGACAACAGAGCCCAGTCCGAAGAAATAGAACGACACGAACAGTGCTGGCATCAGAGCGATGATCACACCATACATGTTGCGTTCTACGCTGTCGGTTCCGTGGGCGTGTGGCGATAATGAAACAATTAATTTACTCATTGTATTATTTCACAATTTTACTATTTCACAATTTGACTATTTCTTTGCTGCGCGAGCGCGGATGATTCCCATTACTGTTGATTTGCCCTGACGGATATTGTCGAGCAGAGGACGATGGGCTGGACAGGTGAACTGACACGAGCCACACTCGATACAGCTGACGATATCTTCATGCTCAGCGCGCTCCCAGTTCTTGACCTCAGAGATCTTAGCAAGGAGGTAAGGCTCGAGACCCATAGGACAAGCACTGACGCACTTGGCACAACGGATACAAGGCTGGGGCTCCTTACGACGGGCTTCATCATCAGAGATGATAGTTACAGAGTTGGTTCCCTTACAGATGGGCACCTCGGTAGAAGTGAGGGCCTTACCCATCATAGGTCCACCAGCGAGCAACTTATTATCGCCCTCAGGCATACCACCACAAGCATCAATCAGATCCTGCATCGGTGTACCCATACGAACGAGGAAGTTACCGGGATTAGCCAGACGCTTACCTGTGACGGTGGTGTAACGCTCGAAGAGAGGCTTGCGCTTCATGACTGCCTCATAGACAGCAAAGGCAGTACCTACGTTCTGAACGATGGCACCTACATTCACAGGGATAGCAGGAGGAGCAGGCACCTGACGACGGATAACAGCATCGACAAGCTGTTTCTCACCGCCCTGAGGATAACGCTGTTTCAGGGGCACTACCTCAACAGTATAGCTGGAACCTCCGAATTTCTCTGCACATTTCTTTGTGAGCAGTTCGATGGCAGCGGGTTTATTTGTCTCGATACCGATATATCCTGTGGTCACCTTCGCACCCTTCATGAGCAGCTCCAGACCAACGAGGATCTCATCGGCATGCTCCATCATCAGACGGAAGTCGGCAGTGATATATGGCTCGCACTCTACGGCATTGATAATCACGCACTCGGCCTTAGCTGTTGGCGGAGGGGTGAGTTTGATGAAGGTGGGGAAACAAGCACCACCCATACCTACGACACCAGCATCCTTGATACGACTGACAATCTCCTCAGGAGTAAGTTCCGGATGAGCCTCTACGGTCTCGAGTTTATCTGAGCGGTCGATGCTCTCTTCCCACTCGTCACCCTCAACATTGATGATGATGACAGGTTTACGATAACCTGTGGCATCAATGGCAGTGTCGATCTTGAAGACCGTACCACTGACGGACGAGAAGATAGGAGCAGAAACGAAACCACCAGCTTCGGCAATCATTGTTCCTACCTTCACCTTATCACCCTTGGCTACTACAGGCTTTGCCGGAGCTCCGATATGCTGGCTCAATGGGAAGATGGCCTGCTTCGGAAGCGCTGCCACCTTGGTAGCAACATCGTGGGTGAGTTTATTCTCTTCGGGGTGGATACCACCTATTCTAAATGTTTTTGCATTCATGCTTTGACCTCCTCTTTCTTTTCTGGTTCAACACTGGCCTTTGGAGCTGCAGGCTTAGGAGCCTCTGCCTTGGGAGCAGCTGGTTCCTTTGGTTTTGGAGCAGGGGCAGGATTGGGGAAGTTGACATCGAGGATGGCCTTCTTCGGACATACTGTGACACACTTGCGACACAGACGGCACTTCTCGAAGTCGATGTAAGCCAGATTGTTCTCAACGGTGATGGCACCGAAGTTACACTCCTTCTCACACTTTCCACATCCGATACAACTTACCTGACAAGCCTTCATGGCTACAGGGCCCTTGTCCTTGTTGACACAAGAGACAAAGACTCTCCTACCCTTCGGACCCTTCTTACGGAGTTCGATGATGTTACGCGGACAAGCCTTTACACAGGCACCACATGAAGTACACTTCTCATCGTCGACCTCAGGAATACCCGTCTCAGGATTGACCTTGATGGCATCAAACTGGCAGGCAGCCTCACAATCGCCACAGCCTAAACAGCCAAAGCCACAAGCCGTCTCACCAGCACCACAGGCATGCATCGCAGAACAAGTGCGAAGACCAGCATACTCAGCAATCTTTGCCCGATGCTCGCAGGTGCCGTTACATCTCACCACAGCCACCATCGGCTCAGAATTGGCAATAGCCATTCCTAACAGATCGGCCACCTTTCCCATGGTCTCTGCACCACCAACAGGACAGGATAGTCCGTCGATGCTTCCGGCATCAGCCCCTTTCACGAGGGCATCAGCCATACCGCTACAGCCAGGGAATCCACATCCACCGCAGTTGGCTCCAGGCAGCAACTCGCCGACCTGTGCAATACGGGGATCCTCATAGACAGCAAACTTCTTGGAGGCAGCAAACAGCACAATAGCGGCTATCAGGCCGATGGCTCCCAAGACAATTACTGCAATTAAGATGAAATTCATAAGCGTATTTATTTAGTTATAATTATTTCTCCAAATGGAATGAGATCTGCTCACGTATACTGTCGCGACGCAGCCACAGCAGGAAATAGTAAGGCAGTAATGAGCCTAAGGCCGCCAAAGCTGCCAGAGCCTCGTTATCTGTCAGGTACAACACCACAACCAACACACCCAAAAGCAACAGGAATGGCATCACAAAACCCAGACGCAATGCTTTGTTGGCCACATCGCCTGTAGCCCACACTGTAACATCCTCACCGGTCTTGTAGTTTGTGGCATCAGAACAAAAGACATCAACAATCTTAACCTTCGAATCAGCTGCATGACAATGGCCTGCCACCTTGCAAGCTCCACATGCCGATGCCTGAAGAATGCGCACCTTCACACACCCATCGGCTACTGACTCTATGATTCCAGAATGACTTATTTTAGTATGCACCTTGCAAAGGTACGAAGAATTTAAGAATCTTAGGTCAGAATTTAAGTATTTTTTTCTAAAATAGTCGTAATCGTTTGCGAAGTTATGCTTATTCTTCCCTACTCGATGCAAGGGCAAACTTTCGGGCCTCGTCTACATGATACACCTCTTCAAGACGAGCCTGATACTCTCGTTTGGTATAATCCATCAGTCGGATCTCATAGTCGCTGGTGATAGAGAAATACTGCACAAACTGCTCTTCGTCGAAATTGTTGATATCCTCAGGATCCATCTCGTCGACAGCATAGAGACACAGTTTGTCTACAGGCACATAGTCATCGTCGAGCGAATAGAGCCAGAGGGAATAGTGCCCCTCGGTCTCGTCGGCAGCCATGATCATGAGTCTGGCACCCACACTTTCTGGCAAGGCCACAGCCTTCGGATGCTTGCAATCCACAAGTTCCATGAAGGATACGATATCAGGAGATACAGGCTTAAAGGCAGGCAGGAAGCTGACATAGTACTCGCTATAGCTGATGGGCAGCGTCTGAATATCCAGACTGTCGTAGAAAAGCTTTAGTGGATTGTCAGAGGCATCGAGGTTCACCCCTTGCAGGGCCAACTTCTCCTTGATCTCCAGCGCTTTGACACTGTCCAGTTTATGCTGGAGTTCTTCGGGTGACATCCGTCGTCCGCCACCACAGGCTGCCAACAACAGGGCAGCACACATCATGACGAGTAACTGTTTCATCGCTTCGGATTATGATGATTATAACGATACTTTCTTCTTCACGGGCTTGCTCTCATTCTGCAGACGGTCGAGTGCTGTCACGGCATATACCCACTTCTGAGCGCCTTTCTCATAAGGCAGTTTGACGAAAGTCTGCTGGGTGATGGCAAAGATATTGGCAGGGTTGTCGTAATCCAGACGAGCACCCTTCTGGAAACGGTAGACGACATATTTCACAGCCTTATCGTTCCAAGACTCTCCCTTTGGAGCCGTCCAGAAGAGGAAATAGCCATCTTCAGTCCAGACCGGTTTCAGTTTGCTGACCTTCTTGGGTGCCTTGTCGTCGATGAAGGGCATCGCAGGCTGAAGGGCTGGATACTTCCAATAGACATTGCGGAGGTTACCACCATAATTACCGATATTATCAACAGCCGCCTTGGCATACCACAGCACCGTTCCCTGCACATTGGGCATCTGACGATGGAGTGCCATCTTCGCAGCCTGCTGATGTACTTGTGGATTGGTCTTATCGGCAGCCTTCGCTGTACGCTCCACATCTTCGCCGATGATTAGCGGACGGGCATTAGCATACTGGTTCCACCACTTGATGAGTGTGTCGTAGTCTGCTGCCTTATGCCCAATCTCCCAATATAACTGCGGTACGCAGTAGTCGAGCCAGCCGTTGTTCACCCACATCAGCACGTCGGCATAGAGGTCGTCGTAGTTCTGGGTGCCATTCGTATGACTGCCAACATAAGAGGTACTTCTGTTACGATAGATGCCGAAGGGTGAGATGCCCACCTTTACCCAAGGTTTGGTCTCGTGAACGGTCTTATATACCTGCTCGATAAACAGATTCACATTATAGCGTCGCCAATCTCCCTGGTCCTTGATACCGTTGGAATGATCCATGAACAACTCATCGTCAGGGATCGTTTCTCCTTTGACAGGATAGGGATAGAAATAGTCGTCCATGTGGAGACCATCCACATCATAACGGCTCACGATATCCTTCACCACCGCACAGATATAGTCACGGTTCTCTGCCATACCGGGATTCAGGAGGAAGAGTTCGTCGTAGGCAAAGCAGTTCATGGGTTTGCGCACAGAGATATGGTTGGCAGCCAACTGCTTCGTACCCTTCGTCTTGGCACGATAGGGATTGATCCAGGCATGGAGTTCCATATCCCGCTTATGACACTCGTCTATCATCCACTGCAAGGGGTCCCAATAGGGCGAAGGTGCCACACCCTGCTTGCCTGTCAGGAACCGACTCCAGGGTTCTATCTTACTCTCATAGAGAGCATCACACTCCGGACGCACCTGAAAGATGATGAGGTTCACACCGTCTTTCTTCAACTCGTCGAGCTGATAGGACAGTGTCTGTTGCATCCGTTGTTTACCCATACCCTGAAACTGGCCGTTGACACACTGTATCCAAGCGCCACGCATCTCCCTCTTCTGGGCTTCTGTCACAATGGCCATCATACAGGCCAAGACTACTAAAACTATTTTCTTCATATCGTTAATCAAACAAATTCAACTTATGTTTTCTTGCTTCTTCGATCGACAGGAGCTCCTCCTGTGACTGCTGATAGTCTTCCCGCAGCTTCTGGTATTTCTCCGTCAACTCTTGTTCCATGTGCTTGCCATCGTTCAACAATTTGGCGGCCACGAGTGCATTCTGCGAGGCATCTTTCAGCCACACGACTGGTCCGCCATAGACTGGTGCAATCTTCAGGGCCACATGCAGTTCGCTGGTGGTGGCTCCTCCAATCATGATGGGGATATCCATCCCTGCGCGTTCAAGTTCGCGTGCCACATTCACCATCTCCTCCAGACTGGGGGTGATCAGTCCACTGAGTCCGATGATATCCACATGTTCCTCCTTGGCTTTGCGCACAATCTGTTCGGCTGGCACCATCACACCCATGTCGATGATCTCGTAGTTATTGCACGACATCACCACGCCGACGATATTCTTACCAATGTCGTGTACATCACCCTTGACTGTAGCCAGAAGTACCTTTCCTGCTTTTCCTGTGCTTCCGGATCTACCGGCTTCAATGTAAGGCTGGAGGATGCTCACAGCCTGTTTCATGGTGCGGGCAGTCTTGACCACCTGCGGCAGGAACATCTTGCCTTCACCGAAGAGTTTTCCGACGGTGTTCATACCTGCCATCAACGGTCCTTCGATGATGTTGACGGCCTTGGGGTATTTCTCGAGGGCCTCCTTCAGATCGGCTTCAAGATGGTCGCCGATGCCTTTGATAAGTGCCTCTGAAAGACGTTCTTCAACAGAAAGTTGAGATGTGTGGAGTGAGGAGTGAGAAGCGACAGGATCTTGTTGTGAAGACTCCTCACTCCTCAATATTTCCCCCGCCAACTCAATCAGCCTTTCTGAGGCATCCTTCCTTCTGTTCAGAATGACATCCTCAATGATGTCGAGCTGCTCTTGAGGAATATCGTTATAGGTGACTTTCGATGCTGGGTTGACGATGCCGAAGTCCATGCCTTTTCCTATGGCATGATACAGAAACACGGCATGCATGGCCTCGCGGATATAGTTGTTTCCACGAAAAGAGAAAGAGAGGTTACTGATACCGCCACTGATATGGGCACCAGGCAGGTTTTCGTGAATCCATTCCGTCGCCCTGATGAAGTCGGCAGCATAGGCATCATGTTCTTCCATACCCGTGGCCACTGCCAACACATTGGGATCAAAGATAATATCCTGTGGCATCATCCCCACCTGTTCTGTCAACAACTTGTAAGCTCGCTGGGCTATCTCAATACGACGCTCATAAGTGGTAGCCTGTCCTTGTTCGTCGAAACACATCACCACCACGGCAGCACCCAGACGTTTCACATCCTGAGCATGAGCGAGGAACCGTTCTTCTCCTTCTTTGAGTGAGATGGAGTTGACGATAGCCTTACCCTGCACGCACTTCAGTCCTGCCAGGATGACCTCCCAGTCTGAGGAGTCTATCATCACAGGCACTTTAGCGATGTCGGGCTCTGCAGAGATGCGATTCAGGAAATTCACCATCTCCGCTTTGGCATCCAACAGACCATCGTCCATATTGATATCAATGACGAGTGCACCGTCTTCCACTTGTTTACGGGCAATGCTGAGTGCCTCGTCGTAGTTTTTCTCCTTGATCAGTCGCAGGAACTTCCTTGAACCGGCCACATTACAACGCTCACCGACGTTCACGAAATGTACTTCCGGACTCACCTCCAGCAGTTCCAATCCTGAGAGCCACATGAAAGGACTCCGTTTGACTGGCACATGGGGTTGCTTGCCCTGAGCGAGTGGCACATATTGAGCGATAAAGGTCTCATCCGTACCACAACAGCCACCGATGACGTTTACCAGTCCCTCGTCGATGATGGAACCGATCTTGGGTGCCATCGTCTCTGCCGTCTCATCATAGAGTCCCAACGAGTTGGGCAGTCCGGCATTGGGATGACAAGTGATATAATATGGTGCCTTTCGGGCGAGTTCACGCAGATAGGGTTTCATCTGGTCAGCACCAAACGAACAGTTCAGTCCGACGGAGAAGATGGGATAACTGCTGACACTGGCCAGGAAGGCGTCGAGAGTCTGACCACTGAGCGTCCGACCTGCCAAGTCACTGATAGTCACAGAGAGCATGATGGGCACTTCCCTGCCCTGTTCTGTCATCGCCAGCATCGCTGCATCGATGGCTGCCTTGGCATTCAAGGTGTCGAAGATGGTCTCTATCAGCAAGGCATCCACCCCACCGGCAATCAGACCGTTCATCTGTTCAAGATAGGCCTTTACCAGTTCGTCGTAGGTGAGATCTCTGGCGGCGGGATTGTTCACGTCTGGCGACATCGAACAGGTCTTATTCGTCGGACCCACAGAACCTGCCACAAAACGGGGCTTCTCAGGGGTTGAGAATTCGTCAGCCACCCTGCGGGCAATCCTTGCACCCTCGTAGGCCATCTCATAGGCATAGTCGCCCAGATGATAGTCTGCCTGGGAGATACGCTGACTGCTGAAGGTGTTGGTAGAGACGATGTCTGCCCCCACCTCGAAATACTGACGGTGGATATCTGTAATGACATCCGGACGAGTCAGGGAGAGCACATCGTTATTGCCTTTTATCAGACCCGGCAGTTCCTGAAAACGGTCTCCCCTGAAATCCTGTTCGGTGAGGCCATAGGACTGTATCTTCGTTCCCATGGCTCCATCGAGAACGAGAATCCTCTCTTTGATGATATCGCTAAGTCTTTTCAATTTTCAATCTTAAATCTTCAATAGTGTTTCATTACCCGATCCATCTCACGGCGGTCTTCCTTTTCCTTCAGAGTCTGACGCTTGTCAAACTCCTTCTTACCCTTACAGAGGGCAATATCCATCTTCGCACGACCTTTCTGATCGATGAATACCAGCAGGGGTACGATGGTATAGCCCGTCTGCTTCGTGGCACTGGCCAACTGACGGATCTCACGTTTGGTGAGCAACAACTTACGGTCGCGCTTCATATCATGGTTGTTGTAGGAACCATAGAAATACGGGCTGATGTTCATGCCCTTCACCCACAACTCACCATTGATCACGGTGCAATAGGTATCCACCAGACTGGCCTTGCCCAGACGGATACTCTTGATCTCCGTACCCGTCAGCACAATACCGGCTGTGAAGGTCTCGATGAAGAAGTATTCAAACGAAGCCTTCTTGTTTTTTATCTGTACAGGACTCTTCTTCCTGATTTGTTCTTCTGTCTTGTTCAATTCTCTTAAGTCTTAAATCTCAATTCTCAATTATTGCGAAGCGATCCAAGTGGTCGTCCACATAGTGTGCGATGTCCTCAGTCCATTCTTCCTCATGCTCCACAAACTGATCGTCGAGGTTGTCAAAGTCGGGGAACTGTTCAAAGAGTGCCATAAACTCCTCGTCGGTACAGTCTTTCTCTATCTCCTTACGATGTTTGAGCCACAGGGTATGGGCCTCATAAATCAGTTTGGAGAGTTCACGCATCTCCCACTGTCTGAGGGCCTTGGCCAGAGGATTCTTGAAGATGAAAGGTCCGTAGCCATTATGGATCAGCTGGACAAAGCCGCCATCCATCACTTCCTCGTGCAGGATATCCCAGGCCAACAGTGTGATCTGGTCGGCGTTCAGCTCCTGCATCGTCTCGGTGGTCAACTCGCCTCCGATGCTGTCATAGATGGCCTTCACAAACACATGCACGAAGGCGTCCATGCCCCCCATCGCTGCCTGCTGCAAATCAGCATCCTTTACAATCACTTCTTTCATCACTCTTCTTCTTTTACCTTTAATTCAAAAACGCCAGTCGGCACCTGACGACGCAACACTTCCAGTTCCAGATCCTTGCCGGGGATAATGCCATAACTGCGGAGGATGGCCTCTACCGTCTTGCGGGCCAGTTCTGGATGATTGTTCTCCTCGCTGAGATGACAGAGCCAAACATGCCGCAGGCACTCCGTCATATTTTCTGCAATCGCCTTGCCACATTCCGTGTTCGACAGGTGGCCGTTGGCGCTGAGAATACGTTTCTTCAGATACGCCGGATAAGGACCGCTCTGCACCATCTCCACATCGTGGTTGGCCTCGATGATGAGGTAGTTGGCCCGTGAGATGGTGTCTTTGATTTCCTCTGTGACAGAACCGACATCGGTAATGATGACAAGGGTGACACCCTCCACCTGGATCTCATATCCCACGTTTTCACTGGCATCGTGGGGCACGGCAAAGGGGCGCACGTGAAACTCTCCCACCGTGAAGGGCTGGCCTATCTCCACATATTTCTTCATCTCGTCGGCCACCTTCCGCGTGATGCAGTAGTTGTGGTCGATGCCTGTGTGGACTGCCTTCGTGGCATAGACGGGCACATGATACTCATAGCTGAACGATCCCACCGATTTGATGTGATCGGCATGGTCGTGGGTAATCAGCAAATGCTTCACCGACTGCAGCTGAATGCCGTAGTCCTTGCAGTGCTTTTTCAGTGTGCGCAGGCCAACGCCTATATCTATCATCAATCCGTCTGTGGCAGTACCGAAGTAATAGCAGTTACCGCTGCTGCCACTTCCAAACGATATGAATCTCAACATGTCTGTTTCGTATTTTCGTGCAAAGGTAGTGTAAAATTTAGAATTAAGAATTGAGAATTAAGAGAAAATCGGCTCCCTTGTCATTTTTTAACGCTTATTTCTCTGCTCCCCCCTCTTAATTCTTAAATCTCAAATCTAAATTCGCCTTAGAACGGCATTCCAACGGCGAAATGGAAGGCCAGGTCCCTGCTCAGCCGCGGATGGATGATGGGATAATGCGTCTCTTCCTCATTAAAGGCGGGATTGATGGCTTTCATACCCAGGTCGAAGCGCAGGATGAAATAGTCGAAGTTCAGGCGCAGCCCCATACCATAACCCACGGCTAAGTCGTCGAGCAGACGAGAGAACTTGAACTGTCCGCCGGGCTGGTCCTTATAGTCGCGCAAGGTCCAGATGTTACCGGCATCCAGGAACATGGCCCACGAGAACTTCCAGAACAGGCGCGAACGGTATTCAAGGTTCAGGTCGAGCTTCATGTCGCCCGTCTGGGTGATGAAGTTGATCTTACCGTCCTTGTCCTTATAACTGCCAGGTCCCAGACTACGCACACTCCAACCGCGCACACTGTTGGCGCCACCGGCAAAGTATCGCTTCTCAAACGGCAGCACCTCACTGTTTCCATAAGGATAGGCAATGCCGAAGCCGGTGTGGAATATCAACTGACTGTTCTCCCACTCATAGAGCCGGTGGATGAAGTCGATATCAAACTTGGCGTACTGGGCATAGGCGATATTGAAGGTCATGTTCTGTCCCAGACTGTTTTTCGACGTGTTGAAGGTGTGGGCATAGAGATCCAACAGGTTACCGGCCGTCTCAACATTCGTCTTGATGGCCGTCCTGCCATTGTTATAGGCATAGCCAAACCCGATCTTCATGATGAACAGGTCCTCGTAGTTGTATTTCAGGATGGCGTTCGAGTTTGAGTTGTCGGTCAGATACTCATCGTGGAAGGTCTGACTGATCCAGGGCATGAACACATAGTTCAGGTCGATCAGGTCCAGACGGTAACTGTTGAAGCTGTTCTCCTGTTTCCACTGGTAATGCCAGCCGGCAGAGAGAACCCTTCGGTGGAACTCCGGACGGTCCTGGGAGTCGTAGAGCAATGACACCTCACTCGAGGCGATGATGTTCCTGCGGTAGCTGGGACTCAGGAAGGGGAAGATGAAGCGCGGGAACGACAGTCGGCTCTCCAAGCTGTATTCAAAGTAGTCCTGATTGCCGTAGCCCTCCAGACCGCGGATGGCCTCATAGGCACCACGCAGCTGCACACTCAGCACCTCGGAGCCTTTGAACAGATTACGATTCTGATAGGTCAACGACACAGCGGCACCAAGGTCACCGGCGGTGTTGGTGCCTTCGGGCTGGAAGCTGATGGTCGAGGGCTTGTTGGTCTGCACCAGGATCTTGGTATCCAGCAACGCCGTGTCGGGCACCATCTCATAACTGATATTGGTGAACTTCACAGCCTGCAGGCGGCCGAAGTGGTTGTAGGTCTTACGAAGGCCTGAGGCAGAATACGGCTGACCTGGCACGATGAAGGTGTTCTCCTCCAATACATGCCGCCGCAGATGGATGACTGAATCCGGCATGCCACTCTGGTATTTCACGTCGCGGATGGAGTATTGTGTGTGCAACGAACTGCTGTCTTCCGCCGAACGGTAGTAAGGATGCAGGATCAGCGTCACGTCCACATCCTTCTCTTTCTGATGCCGACGGGCACGGTATGTGATGAACTCCTTATGGAATCGGAAGTAACCATGGTCCTGCAGATAGGAGGTGATTTGATTGCGCTCCTCACTCAGCACATCGGCACCGAACTGCTTACCGGGATAGAGGGTACTGTTACGGCGAAACAGCAGCTTCTCGATCAGCGAGTCCTGGATGTCCGTCTCATACTGGCGGATCTTATAGGCAGTACCAGGCCGCAACAAGTACATGGCATTACACTTCCGCTTCTTATAGTCCACATACAAAGAGACCTCCGCGTCGAGATAACCCTTATTCTCCAGCGCCTGCTTCAGGTCCTCACAACTCTGACGGGCCTGCACTGAGTCGAACACCACAGGAGCCTCACCCATCGAGCGCAGGGCACGGTTCACCCAAGAGCTGTCACGACCAGCCAACGACCAGATGCCCAGAGGCACCTTCACCGTCGAGAGCCAACGCGTGTTGCTCTTCTGCCGCACATAGTCCTTCATCGCCAGGAGGTTGATGTCCTTGTAATCATCATCAGCCACCACACGCACCTTGTTGAGCATATAACTACCTTCCGGCAGATGACGCGTAGCAGAGCAGCCGCACAGGAGGAATGCCCCTGCGACCATCGCCAAACACTGCATATACGTTGGAATTTTCATCTGCCTGTCTGATAATCATCGGCAAAATTACAAAAAAAGCCACAGATTACACAGATTATCGCAGAATTTTTGTATCTTTGCACTTAAATTCATCGCAAATCAGATTTATTAGTGGCAATAAGTAAGAATCAAATCAAATTCATCCGTCAGTTGGAACAAAAGAAGTTCCGCCGTCGTGAGGGACTCTTCGTAGCAGAAGGCACGAAGGTGGTTGGCGACCTCCTCGCCCACTACCAGCCCCATGCCATCTTCGCAACCCAAGACTGGCTGGCAAAGAATCAGGCCCCTATGGCCCAAGAGGTCACCGATGAAGAGCTGCAGCGCATCTCGTTCCTCCAGCACCCCCAGCAGGTCCTCGCCCTCTTCCCCATCCCATCTCCAGTCCTCAATAATGTCCCTGAGCCTGTCGAAGGTTCTCTTAATTCTAAAATCTCAATTCTTAATTCTCACCTCTCCCTGGCCCTCGACGGCATCCAAGATCCCGGCAACCTCGGCACCATCATCCGCATAGCCGACTGGTTTGGCATAGAACAGATCTACTGTAGCGAAGACACCGTCGATGCCTGGAATCCGAAGGTAGTACAAGCCACCATGGGAAGCATCGCGCGCGTAAACATTATATATATAAATTTGAAGGACTTCATCGAAAGCCTGCCAGCCGATTACCCCATCTATGGCACCCTGCTCGATGGCGACAATATCTATACCCAGCCGCTCACCCCTCACGGACTCATCGTGATGGGCAACGAAGGCAATGGCATCTCTCCAGAGATCCGGGCCAAGGTGAACCGCCGCCTGCTCATCCCCAGCTACCGTCAGGACGACACCGCCGAGAGTCTCAATGTAGCCATCGCCACAGCCATCACCTGCTCCGAGTTCCGCCGCCGAAACTCCTAACCCACGTAACAAATAAAGGGACTCCCCATCATTATGAGGAATCCCTTCTTTAGTCTAAGTCCCCTCCTAAGTTCTTGGCATAGCCAAGCGGCAAAGCCGAGCGAGGAGGGGCCAGGGGTGGTCTGAAGGAGGGTTAGTTGCCTCCGTTGCCGCCTCCACCCTGAGCCGGTGCATCCGCCTCCGGCGCCAGCACATAAGTCAGCGGCGTCTTGTTCTGGAAGCGCTTCTTCTTGCCACCCACGGTG
>JAEEGF011771452.1_pt1 | contig 17147 bp, 10 predicted proteins | sample 9134171 | NCBI WGS metagenome assembly JAEEGF01 (sample SAMN16246542, study PRJNA631951) | gut metagenome | biome: gut microbiome; feature: rumen; material: AP-attached | host: Bos | place: Iran: Karaj | collected 2018-10 | reverse complement strand
TAGACAATGAAGAACTAATTGTGTATTCTTTTCTTTCAGCTTTTTGGATTTGATATTTACTTACTGTGGTCAAGCCGGCTTGGACAGAACCATGCATATCATATAAAGGATAAGGCAAGAATGCGGAATGGAAATTCTTCGCATGAACATGGTCATATTCTTTATAAGCTTCGACAATTCTCTTATCTTGGTTAATGTGATAACTTCTTGTCGAATTTGTATCTACTTCTTGGAAAAATACGAAATCTGCCTGTGATTCTTGGACGGTTTGTATCGCTCCATTAGTGTTAAACTCCACAACAGCTTTACTTTTTGCCGTGGAATAATAACCACAAGTTGGCTTATCGTTTTCATCGTATCCAGTATCTAAGAAGAATGTGAAATCTTGTGAATAAGCGCCGAAGCCAATGTTGTAACTCATGGCTTTATATGTTTCACCCACCGACACTGTTGCAAGTGCGGATTTGCGGTCCACTTTTAGATCGACATTTCCGATTCTGCTATAGGAAAGTAAAATACCACCAGCATAGCAAATACCGGCTAATAAGAAGGTGCCAATTACTCCACCAGTTATGATCAAAACACGATTCACAATTTTCTTAGAGTGATGTTTCTTCATGATGGAATAACCATTATTAGTTAGTCCTTCTTTTAATAATAAATATCTATTGTATTTTTCTTCACTTTTGAAGTGTTCTTCTCTGCTTTGTGGATAATCTAATGAATAGGTTAATTTTGTCTTACCGAATTGTTCGCTTGTTAAATCGAACATTTTTCCGTCCACAACATTGAAACAATGGTATCCACCTTCAGGAAGTGGCACACCATAAACTTCACCACCAAAGATATCTTGGACAAGCATTGAAGTAATTGAACATTGACCTAAAGTCTTATTCTTTTTACTCCAACCTTCTCTTAATCTTGGTGCGCAAGTTTCAATGCTCCAGATTTTACTTAAAGCGTCATAAAGATCTCTAGGAGATTTGATATAGGGATAATCATTAGTAATTGGTTTGATGTCTTTGACATCGTTTCCGTAGTATTTGTATTTCATGGCACTATTCTAACACGAAACAAAGTTTATATACATTTACTTATGTGATAAGATAAGCAGGATGAATAAAAAAGTTGGTGACATATATCGTAAACACTTTGTGGCCCTCACTATAGGTCCACTACTTAAACTCATTGAAGTCGTTTTCGATTTACTCATACCTTTATTCATGAAAGCAATTATCGATTTAAACCAATACGGTAATCCTGATACAATCCCAAATACATTCTCCAAGAACCTCGCTAAATTCATTCGTTTATTCGGTACTTGGATTCCAAACAATCAATCTTTAAATGACGCAATTATCGGTGGAATCATTATCCTCGTTATGGGTGTAATTGGCTTCGCGTTTACTATGCTCACGCAATATATAGCCGCACGCACAGCCATGGCCGTAGGCACAGAGGTGCGCGAATGCTTGTACGCGAAGGTACTCGCGTTAAGCAAAAAAGACCGTGAACAATTTGGTAATGGCAGAATCATGACTTCACTTAATAGTGATTCATATCAAATTCAACAAGCTATCTTGTTCTTTATTCGTTTAGTTTTAAGAAGCCCAGCAATTATACTAGGTTCTTTAGTATTCTCATTTATTCTCGACTGGAAGATTGGCTTAGCCTTTATCGCTTTAGTGCCAACATTACTATTAGTAATCTTCTTAGTCTTAGGACAATCCAGTAAGAAATATGTTTCTATCCAAGAATCCTTAGATGATATATCCACAAAGAGTAACGATGATATTTCTGGCGCTAGATTCATAAGAGCGTTCAACCGTCAAAACGAAGAAAAAGAATCATTTGGTAAAGTTGCTGAAAACTATCAAAACAAATCGATTAATGTTCATAAGATTAATTCATTAATTAATCCATTTGTTTTTGCGATGACCGCATTAATCACAATTTTAATTGTGTTCTTAGTCAGAGGCACATTATTAGATGGTACAGATTCCGAGAAAGTTGTTATCTCTTCAACGATCATCGCTGAGATGGCGTATCTTGCTCAAATCTTCTTCGCGGTTACCCAATTACCACCTGTCTTACTCGATATTATCAAAGGCGGTGTCTCAAGAAAGAGAATTAACCAAATTCTCACATTAACACCTTCTATAGTAAGTGGAGATAAAACAAACGATTCATTTACCGAAGGAGAACTAATCTCCTTTAAGGATGTCTATTTTAGTTATAAAGCTAACAGTGAGCGTTATGCCTTAAGCGACATCTCCTTCTCCTTAAAGAAAAATGAAACATTAGGTGTTATAGGTGGTACAGGTTCTGGTAAATCCACGATTATCAATTTAATTGAAAGATTTTATGACGCCTCAAAAGGTGAAGTTATTTATAAAGGTATAAACGTTAAAGATTATGACTTATCTTCTTTAAGAAGAGAGATTGGTTTAATCAATCAAAAGTCCCGTTTATTTAAAGGAACGATAAGAAGCAATTTCTTAATGGTTAATAAAGACCTAACAAATAAAGAAATTGAAACCGCTTTAAAGAATGCGGAAGCATATGAATTTGTCAGTAAATACGATGATTATTTAGATCACGAAGTTAATGAGGGAGGAAGTAATTTCTCCGGTGGTCAAAGACAAAGACTTTGTATTGCCCGTTCATTAGTGAAATCTCCAGAGTTATTAATCTTAGATGATTCCACCTCCGCATTAGACTTATTAACTGATAAAAAGATTAGAACTCACTTTGGTGAGATGAAAGATGTCACCAAGATTATTATCTCTCAACGTGTGGCCACGATTTCTGATGCCAGTCAAATTATCGTTTTAGATAAAGGATGTATCGTCGGTAAGGGCACACATGAAGAGTTATTAAAGACATGTGATGTCTATAAAGAGATTTATGAATCACAAATTAAGAAAGGATAGTATGACTAGTAAGAAAAGAATTCTTCGTTATTTAGGATTAGAGAAAACTTTACTTATAGTAAGTGTCATTTTTGGCATGGTTTTTGTCATTTCCCAAATGTCACAGCCATTTATCCTTGGCTTAACACTTGATTACGCAAAAGCGAACAATAACCAAGCATTTTATATCACACTTATCATTTCCTTATGCTTATCTGTTATTGGAACAATATTTGATTATTTCTTCGAATACTTTGTTGGTAAGATTGCTCAAAGAAGTATTAAGAGAATGAGAGATGAGGTATTTAATAAAATTAACTCCATCCCATTAAAGGATTTCGACACTCGTAGCTATGGTGATTTATTACAACTTGAACTCAGAGATATGGAAAGTGTTTCCACCGGTATCTTCGCAGTGTTTAAAACACTTGTTCAAGGTGTCTTTACTATAGTAATCACTATCATCATGATGTTCATGGTGAACTGGATTCTCGCTGTGGGAGTTATTATCCTCACCCCACTTAGTGTTTTGATGTCTTCTTTCGTTGCTAGAAAGAATCATAAATACTTCAAGAAACAAGCGGAACTCCAATCTAAGTTAAGCGCAGCGTCTTTAGAAACTATTGAGAATATCGATATTGTTCAATCAATGAACTATGAAGGTGAATCATTAAAGAACTTTAACGAAATTAACTATAAGTTAAATAAAGAAGGTAAATTAGCCCAGTTCTCCGCTTCTTGGATTAATCCATCCACAAGACTTGTGAATAACACTATTTACATTCTTATCGGTATCGCTGGCATTATTATGCTTGCTTATGACGCAAAACTCGCACTTATTCTCGCAGTGATGTCTATTGGTAAATTATCATCCTTCTTAAGCTACACCACCCAGTACAGCAAACCATTTAATGAAATATCTTCTGTCATTACAGAATTTGAAACTGCGAAGTTCTCATTTAACCGTATTAACGAATTCTTAAATCTTGATAACGCAATCGATGATGGCAAAGAAGATATCAAAGATATCAAATCAATAAAATTCGATAATATGTCTTTCTCTTATGATCCAGAAAGAGAACTTATTAAAGACTTCTCTTTAGAAATCACTAAAGGCAGCAAAGTGGCAATCGTTGGTCCAACAGGCGCAGGTAAAACAACATTAATTAATTTGATTATGCGCTTCTATGAACCAATTGATGGAAAGATATTATTTAATGATATTTCTAGTAAGGATTTATCCTTATCTAATTTAAGAAAACACTTCGGTATGGTCTTACAAGATACATGGATTTTCTCAGGAACTATCTTAGATAATATTAGATATGCAAAGCCTGACGCCACGAATGAAGAGATTGAACTTGCTATTGCAAAATCCCATGTCGATAGTTTTATTAACTCATTGCCTGATGGATTAAATACCTACATCACTGGTAAAGAAGGTTTATCAGAAGGTCAAAGACAAATGATTAGCATTGCTCGTGTGATGTTAGTGAATCCAGAAATCGTCATTTTAGACGAAGCAACAAGCAATATCGATACACGTAGTGAGAAACTTATCACCGATAGTTTTGATGAAATGATGAAGTCAAAAACATCAATTGTCATTGCTCATAGATTATCGACGATTAAACAAGCGGATATTATCATTGTCTTAAAAGATGGACACATCATAGAAACTGGTAATCATAAAGAACTTATGAATAAGCAAGGTTTCTACTACGAGATGTATTCTTCTCAATATAAATAATAAAAAAAGAACCCTCAGCCGAGGGCTCTTATTTTATAAGAATTAGATTTATGCTTCTTGAGTAACACGGAAGAAATAGCCACTGGTATTACTGGCTACAAGACCGTGAATTTCAATGAGAATCCATTGTCCACCAGCAACATTTGTTGCGGTCTTATCATAGTTTCCGGTGCCTTCGTATGTAGCATTTATTATTTCAGTGCCATCAAGTTGGCTGACGGTAAGGATATCATCCGCCATGACGAAACCGCGAATTGTGTATGTGGCTTCACTCATTAAATACATAGCAAATGTGAATGTTTCTTCACCATTAGGACCACCAACAGTACCTCCAACATCAATTGCTGCACCTTCGTGTTGGAAATCATTAAGAGTGAGTTCGTAAAGGATCTTGGCATCGCCATTCCAATTTGCGTTCCATCCTTCTGGAAGTTCTTGTTGGTTTTGTGGGAAACGATTTAGTTTATCACCAGTTGTTGAACTTGTTTCTAAATATGTGAGATAAGTAGGAACTAAAATGCCTGTTAAATCAGAGCAACCATCAAAGGCTTTTTCGCCAATAATGGAAGCTCCTTTAGCGGCAGTAAAGACGCCTGTTAAACCGGCATTAGCAAAGGCATAATCGCCAATTTCAGTAATAGAACCGCAGTATAAAGTTGTTAATTCTTCACAACCATCAAATGCGTGGGCACCAATTCTACTGATACCGGCAGCGTTAACGCTGACTGTTGCGACACTTGTGTGAGCAAAAGCATAATCGCCAACTACTGAATTACCATTTAAGGTAAGACTTGCTAAATTAGCGTTACCAAGGTTGAATAAGCCATTTTCATCACCTACTGCGACATTTGCGCCATAGATATACATGGTTTTTGAAGGTGCTAGAGCTTTGGTATCTTTGAATGCCATTTCAACTGTTTGTTTTGCGCCGGATGGGAAATAGTAACCACTATTGCTACCATCTGTGAGATAAACAATCATTGGTTCGCTGCTGGTGAATCCTTGCATATCGAATTTAATATTCTTTGCATCAACAAATGTCATAATCGTTGGAGAACCAGCGTTGTTATAGAATGGGACTATTAAAGTCATGTCGTCTGTAACAACTTCACCATAATTCATGAGTTGACCATTTTCTCTAGCAAGAGAACTACCATAAATAGTCATTCCTTCAGCTGTTGGCATTGTAAATGTACTCATAACATTACCTAAGTAACTACCAACATTAGCGGTAATTGTTTTGAATGTTGAGCCATCCGCCCAAGCGCCAACACCGGAAAGGATTGTAAGTGTGACTGTAGCGACATCATTAGAGTAAGAGAATGCTACGTTATAAAGACGTGTTGAACCAAATGTTGAGCAATTACCAAATGTGGTATCTTTAACGCTTGTTGGTAAGCCATTATTATTCCACACCATAACTCTTTCAATAACTGAATCACCGGATGCCATATTCATAATAGCCATTAAAGAATCTAAAGATTCTGAGTAATAGAAATAATAAGTATCGTAATCTGGGGAATAAGAAGCGCGATTATGGAAGAGCTCAATTAAATCATATTTGTGCTTTACGCTTTCGAATCTTTCACTACCTCTAACAAGAAGATCGTTTTCTAATGTAATGACATCTTCAGAGTTGCAGTATCCGATCGTTCCGTTTGCGTGGCCAGATTGATATTCAAGTGTTGCGCCTTCAAAGGCTGTGGCTTTTTCTATGAAAGCGTCTCTCGCTATTCTTTCGTAAGAATCGACTGTATCTTTTTCTTGCCATGTGAATGTTAAATCTTTTAAAGGTCTGATATCTAGTGCGTAATGAACTAATGGATCAGTAGAAATATCAGCAACTGCACTTTTAACACTAACGGTTAAACCATCTGCATTAAAGACATATGTAGTTGTGGCAAAAACATCTTCAGCAACATATTCTTGATACTTCACCATATATGGTGTTTCTTTATTGCCTTTGTTTAAATAATAGACATTCTCATCTTCTTCGGAGAAATAAGAAGCAAAACCCATAACATAGTTCATTGCATATGAGTTAACTCCATATCCTTGTGGTCTAACACGTGGTCTAGACATGTCATCATCAAATCTCACAGGTTCATCAGTGAAGCTTGCTAATACAGACGATTCAGCATAGTCCTTCACAGTACCATTAATGAGACATTTCTTATATGAAGCATCATGGAAGGATTTTCCTTCAAGAGCGGCCATATAATCTTCATAACTAGCCTCTTCAAAAACATCAGGTATCTCTGGCTCTGGTGGGTCAACTGGTTTCTCTTCTTCTTTTTTACCACCAGTGCAACCGGATAAAAGAGAGATGACCATGCTTAAAGCGGCAACAGTTAATATGTTAAATTTCTTCATATTAATTTCCTTCTTTCTACTAATAATTTTCTCACACGCACATATAAAAAAATATGTGCCGAAAAGCACATTTAAAGGTAAAAACTATGTAAAAATTAGTTATTTATCGTTAATTACTATGCCAAGTCGTCCTGCTTCTGCGACTAGTTCAGTTCTAGTGTGAAAACCAGTTTTCGCCAATAGGTTTTCAACGTGTCTTTTTACTGTTCCTGGAGATAAGAATAATCTCGCCGCGATTTCTTGGTTAGAATCACCGGTGAGCATTTCTTTTAAAATTTCGAGTTCTCTATCGGTTAAATCATGATTGGTGATATTGCCAAACTTAATACAAGGTGTTTCATTTGGATAAACGTGTACACCTTTCATAGTTTTCTTCATTATTTCAATAATGTTTTCTTTGTTTTCATCTTTATACCAGAAAGAATCAACACCGATTTCTTTGGCTTTTTTAATCCAAGAATATTCTGGTAAAGAAGTAACGATAATAATCTTTATTTTTGGGAAGTGTTTTTTAATCTCTTCCGCAGCGAGAAGACCACTATTACCTTGGAAGGTATAAACATCCATTAAGATGAGGTCGACTGGTTTATTTTGACAATAAGTCAAAGCTAAAGAAGCATCATTTAAAGATGCGACATGTTCAAAATCTTCTGCCCCAGAAACAAATATCTCAAATAGTTGTCTCGGCATCACTTGATCTTCAACGATTAAAACTTTATAAGACATCTTTTACCTCAATTCTTAAAATGAATTGTTCCTTGTTAATTATAACCATTTTACCTTGTAATTGTTCAACATGCTTTTCTAAGTTAACTAATCCACCACCTTTTTTGATGGTTTTAGTGTTTTTATTGTTTTTATTTATGAAACTCATCACTACGATATTGTTCTCTTTTTTAAGTTCTATAGTCATCTCTTTACTATTTGTGTGCTTTGCGACATTAGTTAATGCTTCTTTGCAAGCGTGCGTGAATAAGCCCACTAGTTTATCATTTTGTGAAATGATGGAATAATTATCACATTTCATCTTTACGCCGATTGCGTCGGCTAAAACACCTAAATCATGGATAAAATCATCATCGTTATGATGTTCTGCCTCTTTAAATAAGAGTAATGCGTTATTTTCCCACTTATTTAAGATCTTTTCTTTTTTCTCTTTATCATCATTAGTTAATAAGTAACTACTCTCTAAAATAAGTTCATTCATTTCATTATGAATATTAATTTTCGCTTTTAAGATTTCTTCATGATGAATGGCCTCTAACATATTTTTGTTATATTCAATAAGCTCTGTGTTAAGTGCTTTTAACTTATTGTTATCTTCTTCAAGTTCTCTATTTTTATTCACTAACTCTGTGACATCTAAAGCAATTAATTCTGTGACCGTTTTCGATTCATTTCTATCTCTGATGCTAATTTCTTTATCAATAAACTTATAAGTTAATCCGTTTTCTAAGGTGATAGTTTGTCCCTTCACTTTATTTAAGAAATCATATCCATTTAAGATGTATTCTTTGTTGATATCAGAGACAATATTGACCATTGTTTCGTTAATAAGAATACAAGCCCCATCACTTTCAAAATATAAGAATCCATCTTTAGATGTATTGAAAGCTTCAATGATGGAGTTAGGGGTGATATGTCTTCTGTTATAAATAACTAAATAACCACCAAATAAAGCGGCAATCACAAAGAAAATGGAAATAACTAAGAAATATAGCCAAATCGGTAAGTGATTAAAGAAAGTAGTAAATGCGCTTTCATTACCCCTAATAGTTAAAGCGAATACTTGGATAAGGAATATCACTATTACCGCGATAACAATAGAAGAAGAGAATAAAGCATATTTTTTAATAATGAAGGAATAAAAAATAAAGGCAATATAAACGACACTTAAAGCAATAAGCGCTACGCTTAATAAAGCATTTAAAATCATTGGACACTCATACATCATCATAGGACTTTATCTCCTTTAAGAGTGATGTAGAAAGTATCATCTTCCTTATTAATTACGTAATTAAGATGTTCTAATAATTTCTCATCAAATTTCAGTTTGCTACTTTCGATATTAATCTTTAGATTATCTTTATTAAAAACTACAGTTACGCCTTTGATATTATCTAAGTTGTTGATAAGTGTATTTCCGAAGAAAGAATAAGCGTTAAATAGCTGTTCAGATTTATATGTTCCTTCCTTATTGCCAATTAATGATGTTTTAATATCCATCCTTTCTAGATATCTAAGAGTTTCGTTAATGGATAAATATAATTCCTGAACATCTATCTCTTCTTTTTCTTTACTAAGTAACTTTAAGTTCGCAATTCTTTTGATATAGATACTTAAAAGCAAAATAACAGGCATATCCTTGTCGTATAAAGAAGGATCTTTTTTAATATCTTTAGATAATTTCATAATGCGGTTAGATTCATTAACCACATCTTTGGCTATTTCATCATAAAGATTATTCTTCTCACTAACGACAAGTTGTTCTGCTTTTAGGTTGTTCTTTAATTTATTAAGTTGTTCTTCTTCTTTGAGTCTTTCATTAATTTCATTGAGTTTTTGATAGATGACATTAATATCACTAACATCACTAACCCAAGTAATTCTTCCACCGGAAATAGAGATATTACGATATAAGTTATTTTTAATAACTAATTGGTCATCTTTAATATCTTCAATATCACTATTCTTATAAATAACTTGATTAGATTTATCTCTAATAACCGCAGGTAAAGACATCTCTTGGAATATCTTTCCATATTCTTTATTTGAGGAAATTAAATGTAAGTGGATGAGATTAAAGATATAGCCCACCACCATGAAGCAGAATGTTTCCGGGAATTCACAAACAATCTTATATCCCCCAATTTTGATGTGAAGATCAAAGATATCAAAAACAATCCACGCTATTCCTAAGATAAATGGAATTAATGAAATATAAGCAAGTTTTCTCCCTTTTGATAATTTACATTGACGGATAAATATCACAAATGAAGCGGTAAATAACACTACGACATATCCCATTAATAAGTAATAAATAAAACCATATTTATAATCGGAGTCCCAATTTACAAAGTTTTCATTAAATATAAATGCTTTTTGATGTATATCATTAAGCAAAATAATAACTAATAATATCAAAGATATTGTTCCAGCAATTAAGTCGACAGAAAGCACCACTTTTTTGTGGTTTCTATAGTAGTTAGATAATGAAGTAATAAATAGAAATGTCGGAACCGCTAAGATTGGTAAATAATATAAATACCAAAGGTATCTAGATACCACTTCAAATTCTTGCCCAAAGGAAATGTATTTAAATGCTCTAAAGAGCATGAATGTGAGAATAAAGGTTGAAATGATAATTAAATATATTTTCTGTTTGGTATAGGAAACGTGATTGATGAAATAGATCAAAAGAAGAATTGCTAAAAAGATAAAAATAAAGTTAGAAATATAAATCTTTGAGGTAAATCTATCTAACAAGAACTGAATTAATCCCGAAACAAAATAAACTAACACTAAGATTAGATTTAAAATAATCGCAGTTAATAGAGGTTTCTTCATAAATCTCCTCTATATCTTACTCTATTTATAAATAAAAATAAAAAGACCGATTATCAACCGGTCTTTGTTTTCGTTTTGGCGGAGAATTAGAGATTCGAACTCTAGCGGGACTTGCATCCCCTATCGGTTTTCAAGACCGACCCCTTCAACCACTTGGGTAATTCTCCATTTGGTGGACCAGGAGGATCACGATACCCCAACCATTCGGTTATGGGCCGAAGGCTCTTCCTTTGAGCTACTGGTCCAAATTATTTAGCAAACCTATTAGATTTGCTTTCAGGGGTGGTCGAAGCATTTCATACCTCTCTCATTGCCCCTTTATTAATAAAGGGGTGCAGTTCATGTCCCCCTCTAATAGCTACTTGGTAGCTGAGGACGGACTTGAACCGCCGACCTGAGAGGTATGAACTCCCTGCTCTAGCCAACTGAGCTACTCAGCCAAATAAAATGGTGGATCTAAAGAGACTCGAACTCTCGACCCCCTGAATGCAAATCAGGTGCTCTCCCAACTGAGCTATAGACCCATAATTGCGGCTTTACTCAAGTCGCAATAAATAAAATACACATTTTTAAGTAAAATTACAATCATATTTCTAATAAATGCATAAGCATAACGAAAATAAGTCGCCGAAAAACCAAAAATGTGTATTTTGGGTCGCTCAGATGGAGAGCATGATTTGCCCTAAAGGAGGACTTGCGCGGTTAGAAATTATAACGCTTACCAATGTAAACCATATCAGCCTGCATCTTTGGCCAATAGAAGGTGACTTGTTTTCTTCTAAAGTCGTCCACGACCGCTTTATTTGCATATCTAGCATGTGGTTTTAAAAGTATAGGACCAATATGCAAATTATCATACCAACCCCATTCCTTAGTTTTAAGATGATGTTCTAACTGTCTTTTAGAAATAATTATTCCGTAGTCCACAGTGCCATAATAAATATATTCTGCACATTGTGCAGTAATATCAACTCCTTGGAATAAAACCCTTTGAAAAGTTTCCATAATAATCTCAAATTTACCATTTAGTTCTTCGTTAGCTTTATCAATATGTTCGTGCAACCAATCATAAACTTCGTGGTAATTCATTCTCTTTTTACCAGTTCCATCCATTGTTCCATCACCGAATTGATAAAGAAGTAATGTTTTCTGTGTTTCAACCGAAACACCAAATTTTCTTAAAAACAAAATAAAACTTTTAATGTCTTCACGATGGACCATTTCCGCGCGGTTGTTCTTCACTGATATAAAAGCTTGTTTGCCTTCACATTCCACTACTATGTCAGGTTTGATGAAATTATCAGTGAGACGACATTTCAGTTTTGTATTCGGTTTTTGTGGCCCGAATATTTCTTCAATCATTGTTTGAAGATTATTATTTAGTTTTTTAAATATGGTCTTGTCCAAGGCCTTAACGAGTTGGTTCTCGTTTTCAGTTCCGGTATTTATCATAAGAGGAACCTCCCTACTAAATAAATAGGGGTGCATACACCAAATTTTTCTCAGATTTTTTTATTTTTTTAATTTTTGGGAACTTGGTCGCAAAAAAAGACACCATTTAAGGTGTCTTATTGTTTAAATCCTGGTCGGGACGACAGGATTTGAACCTGCGACCTTCAGTTCCCAAAACTGACGCGATACCAAGCTACGCTACGTCCCGATTAATGGCGCGCCTCACAAGAATCGAACTCGTAACCTCCAGATTCGTAGTCTGACACTCTATCCAGTTGAGCTAGAGGCGCGTTTTACTTATGAGTTGGTTCTCCGTAGAGCCCCCGTTCATAAGTGCTGTATGTTTTTGGAGGTTCCTGCCGGATTTGAACCAGCGGTCATTGAGTTGCAGTCAATTGCCTTACCAACTTGGCTAAGGAACCATCATGCAGCGCTATGAATTATAGCACCGCATTATTATTTCTTTCAAGAAACAAATTATATTTTATTTAATATGTGCGCAAATTACGCAGCTGTGACTCTTGTCCACATTTGTTCCACTTTAGTGGTTTGAGCACCGAAATCCTTCATTAAGCAGCATTTCTTTAATGCTTCTTCTGTTGGATATTGAGCGTCGAATTGGCGACCTTTTTCGCTTGTTGCGACTTTGATTGTGGCAGCACCTTCAATAGAATCACCGAAGTAGAATGATAAATCGGTTGTGTAGTAATCAGTTTCTGTTTCTTCACATGCATATGTGTCGTTAACATATTCCCAAATTTCTTCACCGACGATTGGAGATGTATAGCCAACGGCTTCCATACATTTTTGTGCTTGTTCTGGTAAGCAGATGAAGTTTAAGAATTCTTCTGCTAATTCCTTGTTAGCACCTTTTGGCATACACCAACCATCAAACCAGACGTTAGAGCCTTCTTCTGGTAAAGCGTAATTTAAGATTTTGCCCCCTTCTTCTGCACTATCCATAGAATAGACAGAGTCACCAGACCAGGCTAAGTTAGCGTGATAAACACCTCTAACGATGTCATCTTTACCTTCATCAACTTCAAAACCGTAAACGGTTGAGTTCTTAGCAGCGATTAAAGCATTTTCAACAAGTTGAATTGTTGCATCATCACATCTATTGAAGATTGCGCTTAATTGAGCATTATAATCAGCGGCTGTTTCATCTAAAGCAGCAATTTCGTCTTTATAGACGTGGAAGACTGCGGTCACATATGTGTCACGCATGGAATCTTTTAATGAGAATTGTTTTCTTAAGTTTGCATCACTGGACCATAAGCATTCCCAAGATTTAACAACATCACCGAAGTTACCATCTAAGAAGGATGGATCATATGTGAAGCCCATTGTGCCCCAGAAATATGGAACAGCATAACTTAAGAAAGAACTGCCATTCGCTAATGTTTCGTTAGCAAATCTTGTTCTGATGAATGGAGAACCGTATGTATCCCAGTTAGATAAGGATTCAGCATATTTGTCGTTTGTGGCATCGTAAGAGAATTCTTCAAGCATGCCTTCGTTGGCCATTTTTTGAATCATGTAATCAGATGGGCAGATTAGGTCAGGACTGATGGATCCTAATGAGATTTGTTGATACATTTCTTCGTTTGTGCTGAAGCATTCGTAACCTACTTTAATTTTCTTACCGGTTTTTTCTTCATAGTACTTTTCGAAAGCGGCGACTGTGCCGTCTTCAACATAGTTACCATCATCATCTGTGCCTTCGTAAATATAATCTTCCCAGTTATAAATAACGAGATCATATTTGGTAGAGCAAGCAGTTAATGAGACGAGTGCACCTAAGGCTAATGCAGGTGCGGTTGCTAATAAAGCAAGTTTGGATTTAGTCATTTTTTGTTTTCTCCTTTTTAACTATATTTTTCGCATTTTTTGCGCTCCTGATGTTCATGACAACCATGACGATTAAGATGACAGCAAAGAGAATCGCTGTAAATGCACGTAATTGAACTGGTAATCCCGCTTTCTTGGTCGCGGAATCGACATAGGTAGAAATGGTTTCAAATCCACCTGTGGTTGGTTTTGTAAACGCAGTGATGACATAGTCATCAAGTGATAATGTAACTGATAGTAAGAAACCTGATAAGATACCTGGAACAATATCAGGAATAATAACTTTCCATAAGGATTGTGTTTGCGTAGCGCCTAAGTCCATGGCAGCTTCATATAAAGCAGAATCCATTTGTTCTAACTTAGGTTGAACAGACATAACAACATATGGAATGGATAAGACAACGTGTCCGATAACGAGTGTTAAGAAACTACGCTCTAAGTGGAACACTTGTGCGCAAATAACGAATAATACGCATAAGCTAACTGCGGTAACGATTTCAGCATTAACAACTGGAATTTGTGTGACAAAGTCCATGGCGTTTTTCATCCACTTCTTTCTTAAGTAGAAGATGCCGATAGCGCCTAATATACCTAAGACTGTGGAAATTGCTGCAGACACTAACGCTACTGCGATTGTGTTGCCAGCAGCGCTCCAAATGTTTTGGGCAAACTTATTGTTCGCGTTAAATAGTGTTTGATAGTTTGAAAGAGTGAATCCAGACCATACACCAGCGGTTTTACTTCCTGTAAAGGAGAACACGGTGATGTAGATAAGAGGAGCATACATGAGTAATAAGACGAAATAGACAAAGGCGTTAGCTAAGATCTTTTTCGCTTTTTCCCAGTTTCTCTTTCTTTGAAGGGCGCGGTTAACTTGTTCAATGGTCATTTGTTTTTCCATTACCAAATACCTCCCTTTTTGGTGTCTTCTTTACCGCTTAAGGATTTCTCAATTAATAATGAGACACCGATGATTAATAACATAACTAACGATAAGGCTGAGCCTACATGGTTAGATATTGCACTTGTAGATTGACCGAACCAGAATTCGATAATATTACCGATAATTTTGGTGCTATTCTCAGACATTTTGTTAGCAATAACATATGAAGACATTGTTGGCATAAATGTCATCATGCAAGCGGAAACAATGCCTGGAATGGTCATTGGAATAATAGTCTTAACAAAGACTTGGAATGGATTAGCGCCTAAGTCCGCAGCCGCTTCAATTTGATTCTTATCCATCTTTAACATTTGGTTATATAAAGGAAGGATAGCGAATGGTAAATAGTCATAGACCATACCAATGACAATCGCAGCGTATGGATATGTCGCTGTGATATCAAAGCCGAATAATGATTTAGTAACAAAGTTCACTAAGGCTTTTAAACCAATGGTACGAATAACGAAGTTGATCCACATTGGCAGTAAGAAGATATAAACAAGAACTTTGTTCTTATTGTATTTTTTGTTACTTAATAAGTAAGCGATTGGATAAGCAATTAATAAGCAGATCACTGTGGTAATAGCCGCGACAGCGAATGTCATACCGATGACTTTCCAGTTCTCTGCGCTGGTGAAGACTGTGCCCCAGTTAGAGAAGGAGAAATGACCATCAGTATCAGTAAAGGCATAGTAGAAAATGAGCGCTAATGGGAAGACAACGAAAAGCGCCATAAAGATAGCGTATGGCATACATAAGCTACCTCTAAAGTTAAATCTACGACGTTTCTTAACGGCTTCGGCCATTTTTACTTCTTAGCTCCTTTACGAGAAAGATTGATCTTGGATTGATCAATGATGACACTGACTGAATCGTTTTCGTTCCATAAATCTGGACTATTTAAGATAAAGTCTTCTTCATCTTCGGTTCTGACCATAATTGCATAATGGTCACCTAAGTAGATTAAAGAGATGATGTTACCGTGGATATCACTGGCATCTGGATCATCGGAGATGGTAATTGCTTCGAATGGAACTTCGACATTGATTTCCATATCGGTGCAATCGATTTCACTACCTTTTTCATCGACAAGCACTTCATCTTCATTGATTTTGGCACCTGGGAATAAAGGTAAAATATCAACATCAAATTCAGCATTAGCGAATTCGACTTTGTAATCTTTGGTGATATAGCCATCGTAGAAGTTAGAAACGAATGGCTTTTTCATAATTTGAATATTAACTGGTTCAACGTCTAAACTGACGGTTGTGCCTTCATTAAGTTCGGCAGTAGATTGCACTATGACTTCGGCTTTGCCAACGTTAATGATGTACTCATAATGCATACCTTTGAAAATCTTGCTTGAGACAACACCATCGACAATTCCCTTACCCGCCTTGCCTAAAATGAAATCTTCTGGTCTCACGACGACGTCAACTTTTTCGTTAACTGGGAATTTACCGAAGTCAACTGGATCAGCATTCCAATACTTATTTAAGAATCTGACTTTGTTGTCTTTAGCCATTGTACCTGTATAGATGTTTGATTCGCCGATGAAGTCTGCGACGAAAGCGTTATTTGGTTCGTCATAGATTTCTTTTGGTTTACCAACTTGTTGAATTTCACCATCGTTCATGACGCCGATTGTATCGGACATAGTTAAAGCTTCTTCTTGGTCATGGGTGACGTAGATGAAGGTGATACCTAATTTCTTATGCATCGCTTTGAGTTCGAGTTGCATTTCTTTTCTCATCTTAAGATCGAGAGCGCCTAAAGGTTCATCGAGTAATAAGATTTCTGGTTCGTTAACAATCGCTCTTGCAATAGCAATTCTTTGTTGTTGACCACCGGAAAGTGTGGAGATATCTCTTTTTTCAAAACCCTCAAGGTCAACAATCTTTAAAGCGGATTTAACTTTTTCTTCGATTTCCTTTTTAGTGAAATGACGGAATCTTGTTTCTGTTTTAGATGGATTAGCTTTTAATTCAGCGTTTTCCTTTTGCAATATTTCAATGGTTTTAGCGATTTCTTTTTTGTCATCTTCGCCTAAACCGGTGCTACTCTTTTTAAGTTTATAGTTAAGGTCACTAATAGCTTTGTTATTAGCATCGACTTTTTCTTTATCGACGACTTTGACATCATAAGGAATCTTTTTGAGCTTTAAACCAAAGGCGATGTTGTTATAAATATTGAGGTGTGCGAAAAGAGCGTATCTTTGAAAGACGGTGTTGATTGGTCTTTTATATGGAGGGAGAAGAGAAATATCTTGTCCGTTTAATAAAATGACACCACTTGTTGG
>JAEEGF010083524.1_pt1 | contig 17147 bp, 17 predicted proteins | sample 9134171 | NCBI WGS metagenome assembly JAEEGF01 (sample SAMN16246542, study PRJNA631951) | gut metagenome | biome: gut microbiome; feature: rumen; material: AP-attached | host: Bos | place: Iran: Karaj | collected 2018-10 | reverse complement strand
CCGTTCCCGCTTCAAACTTGTGAGGAAGCTCAGCATAGGTCGCCTCCTCCCTTGTGACATACTCGATCATCTCGCCGCCGGTCAGGAAAGGCTGCATCTTTTCAAGCAGCTCCTTTTTTCCGTACAGAGCTCCGATTCCCATGGGTGCCATCATCTTGTGGCCGGAAAATGCAAAAAAGTCGCATCCAAGATCCTGAACATCAACTGCCATGTGGGGAGTTGACTGAGCGCCGTCCACAACAACGACCGCGCCTTTAGAATGGGCGTATTCGGCAATTTCCTTAACCGGATTAGTGATTCCCATAACATTGGAGACATGGCCTATTGCCACGATCTTTGCCTTGTCCGTAATCTTGGAAGTATACTCTTCTCTCGAAATCACGCCCTCTTCATCAGGCTCAAGATAGATTAACTTCGCACCATTCTTTCTTGCCACCATCTGCCAGGGGAGAATGTTACTGTGGTGCTCCATTACAGTGATAACAATCTCATCACCATCAGAAACATTTTCAAGTCCGTAGCTGTAAGCCACAAGATTGATGGATTCTGTCGTATTTCTGGTAAAGATTATCTCCTCAGAAGATGCTGCCCCGATAAAGTCAGCTACCTTCTTTCTTGCGTTCTCATACTGCTCTGTGGCTTCCATGCTCCAGTCATAAAGCCCTCTCAAAGGGTTTGCATTGGCAGTCTTATAAAACTCTGTCACCGCATCCAGAACCTGCCTTGGCCTCTGGGACGTGGCCGCATTATCAAAATAAACGTACTCTCCGGAATTTAAAATATCAAAATCCTTCCGGCACTCCATTGGTGTCTTCATGTCTTCTCCTCTGTTATATCAGGATTTCACGGATCGATCCGCACACTAGGCTCCGAAAAATCACACGATCGACTGGATATAATACTCGATTTTCTGCATGATCTCAGGATCGGGGATCGTTCTGGCGACGCTCTCAAGGCGGGCCTTTATCATAATCCTCTTGGCTTCATCCTCATCAATACCTCTTGTCTGCATGTAAAAGAGAATATCCTCGCCAAGCTGACCGATGGTAGCTCCGTGTCTTCCCTCCACGTCCTCTTCCTGACAAAGGATTATAGGCATCGTGCGATTTATTACATCTGGGCTTAAAAGAAGCGCATCCTCCTGCTCATCTCCAACAGAGCCTGAACTTCCAGTCTTGAAATCCAGGGTTCCGCGCAGAACTTTCTTCGCAGTGTCCATGAGAACTCCCTTGAATTGCATGGATGCAGAAGTCTTTTTACCTCTCTGATCCGCCACATAGTTCATATCCATACTGTGGTCTTCCCTTGAAAGGTATCCTAGGTTTGAATTAAATACCGACTCCTTCTCGGAGAGGGTAACATACGCGCTGTTATAAACGGACTTTCCGCCAAGCTCAAGGCCTGTCAGATTGATCTCGGCTCCTTTTAAGCAGGCGCCCCCAATATCATCAAAATGTACAAAGCCATTTCCAAGAGTCTGTGCCTTTACCAGATTGATCTTAGCGCCATCCTCTGCAAGAAGTCTCGTGCTTACGCCAAGAAATCCTGACGCGTCTTTCTCTGAGCTGTAAACCATAATCACGGTCACTTCAGAGTCTTTCTCTGCATGAATAACCTGGCTGCTGAGAACTGAATCTCCGCTCTCCATTCCAAACCTGAGCACAATGGGCTTTTCAACCTTCACTCCTTCTCTGACCGTGTAAACATCAGCGCCTACGCCCATGTCAGTCATGAGAGCATCTATATCCGCTCCCATTCCGGTCCTTATGGCCTGGTCCTTATCCCTGTCTGCGGTCTCGCCGTTGGGGCTCACCATCTCGCTCTTTTCAGAAAGAATCCTCTCCTTAAAGCTGCGGAGCACTTCGCCCGCCTCCTGAAAAGATACGCCTTCCTTCAGCTCAACGTCCTCGGGCAGATCTGTCGGCCTGCCATAGCTCTTTTCCGTAATGTTAAAATCTTTTATCTCAAGACTGCCGCTGTTTACATGCAAAAAATTGTATGTGGTGACCGGCAGTACGTTGACTTTCATGTTTAAGTCCTTACTCATCTGCTTTCCCCTTATCAGCCATTTCCGCTCATCTCGAGCTTAATGAGGTTGTTCATCTCCACCGCGTACTCCAGCGGAAGTTCCTTGGAAACAGGATTTGCAAAGCCGCTGACGATCATGGCCTTGGCGTCCTCTTCGCTGATGCCCCTGGACATAAGGTAGAAGATGGCCTCGTCGCTGATCCTTCCGATCTTGGCCTCGTGTCCCACATCCGCGTCGTTGGTCCTTATGTCCATACCGGGGATGGTGTCCGCCCTGGAGATGGAATCAAGCATCAGGGAGTCGCAGGAGATGGAAGCCTTGGCTTTCTTTGCGGTGTTCTGGATGGTCACGCTGGATCTGTAGGTTCCGATGCCGCCGTCCTTGGAAATGGACTTGGTGTTGATAACGGAAGAAGTCCTCTCGCCCACGTGGACAACCTTGGCGCCTGTGTCCAGGTTCTGGCCCTTTCCGGCGAAGGTAATTCCGGTGAACTCCATCTTGGAACCCTCGCCCTTAAGGATCGTCATGGGATACAGGTATGAGGTATGGGAGCCAAAAGAACCTGAAACCCACTCCATGATACCGTTATCCTCGACAACTGCCCTCTTTGTATTGAGGTTATACATGTTCTTCGACCAGTTCTCGATAGTCGAATATCTGAGTCTTGCATTCTTGGCAACATACAGCTCTACGCATCCTGCGTGGAGGTTAGCCACATTGTATTTTGGAGCAGAGCAACCTTCGATAAAGTGAAGGTCCGCGCCTTCGTCAACGATTATAAGCGTGTGCTCGAACTGACCGGCGCCTGCTGCATTGAGTCTGAAATAGGACTGCAGCGGAATGTCCACCTTAACTCCCTTGGGCACATACACAAAAGATCCGCCTGACCACACCGCTCCGTGAAGAGCTGCAAACTTGTGGTCCGTGGGAGGAACCAGCTTCATGAAGTGGCTCTTTATCATGTCGGCGTACTCGCCGCGAAGCGCACTCTCGAGGTCAGTGTAGATGACGCCCTGAGCTGCCACTGAATCCTGAAGATTGTGGTAAACCAGCTCCGAGTCGTACTGAGCGCCTACGCCTGCAAGAGACTCCCTCTCCGCCTGGGGAATTCCCAGTTTCTCAAAGGTGTTCTTGATGTCCTCGGGAACGTCTTCCCACTTGCCCTTCATGTCGGACTTGTGTCTTACATAGGAAGAGATCTTGTCCATATCAAGGCCCTCAATGCTTGGACCCCAGTTGGGCATATCGATCTCGTTGTAGAGCTTAAGGCACTGGAGCCTGAAGTCCCTCATCCACTCGGGATCGTTCTTTTCCTCGGAAACCTTGAGAACCGTCTCCTCGGTGAGGCCCTCTTCCATTCGGTAAAAGTCCTTCTCGTCTTCTATATCCTTGAAATCATATAAACTGTGGTCGATATCGGCCACAACCTGCTTGTTGTCACTCATATCAATCCTCTTTTACAAATCTCTCGAAACCGTTTGCGTTGATTTCATCAACCAGGGAGCCGTCGCCGGTGTGGACAATTGAGCCCTTTACAAGGACGTGTGTGTAATCCACGTGGAGAGACTCCAGGATCTTGGTGCTGTGAGTTATGATCAAAAGAGCTCCATCCTTCTTTTTCTGGTACTCCTCAATGCCCTTGGATACTGTGCGGACAGCATCTACGTCAAGGCCTGAGTCTGTCTCGTCCAGGATTGCAAACTTAGGTGAAAGCATAAGAAGCTGAAGGATCTCGGCTTTCTTTTTCTCACCGCCGGAGAATCCAACGTTTAAGTCTCTGTCTGCATAAGACTCGTCCATGGACAGGATCTGCATAGCTGCCTTTAAGGATTTCTGGAACTGAAGCAGCTTAACAGGTGCGCCTGTCTGCGCGTGATATGCATTTCTTATGAAGCTGCTGAGGGAGATTCCCGGAACCTCATAGGGGTTCTGGAAGGATAAAAACATCCCGGCCTTTGCCCTCTTGTCGGCAGAAATATCGGTAATATCCTGTCCTTCAAAAATGATATTTCCCCCGGTCACGCAGTAGTGGGGATTGCCCATCAGGGTAAAGCCCAGTGTTGACTTTCCTGCGCCGTTGGGGCCCATAAGCACGTGGGTCTCACCGGGCTTGATATCCAGGTTGATCCCGCTTAGTATGGGTAATTCGTTATCGATTGATACTGACAGGTTATTTACCTGTAATAGAGACTGCTCTGACATACTTCTTCCTTTCTATAATAAAAAACACTTTTTGATTTCCTAGTAACTTGGTAGGAAAATGATAGCACCCCTTATTTACCTTGTCAAATGCCGCGCCGAAAGTGATCTTTTCACTCCCGGGACAGCCAAAGAAAAGTTTACCATAAAAGCACTTGACATACCATATAAAGTTGGGTAAAATAACATCTTGTCAGTACCAAGCGGGTGTAGTTCAATGGTAGAACACCAGCCTTCCAAGCTGGACACGTGGGTTCGATTCCCATCACCCGCTCTTGCGAGCACTTGCGTGCTCGCTTTTTTACCCGCATTTTCTAAATGCAAATGATTCGCATTTGCATTTGTACAAGGAGACCAACCATGCAATTCCTTTTAGACATCCTACTGGACGCCCTGATCGACTCAATAAAAATACTCCCCTTCCTCTTCGTAACCTATCTCCTGATGGAATACTTAGAGCACAAAACTTCCGACCTCACCGAGGCCTACGTCCAGAAAACCGAACACTTCGGCCCGCCCCTCGGCGGCGTCTTCCGCATAATCCCCCAGTGCGGCTTTTCTGCAGCGGCATCCAACCTCTACGCAGGAAGAGTCATAACCCTGGGAACCCTGATCGCCATCTATCTCTCAACATCAGATGAGATGATTCCGCTTCTTATATCAGAGCATTTTCCCGTGGGTACCATGCTGAAGATCCTTGGCATCAAAGCCCTGATCGGAATCATCGCAGGTTTTGCCATCGATTTCGTGGTCCACGCTCATCACCGCGCAAAGGGCAAGGCTCTGGATGACCCCATGAGGATCGGCGAGCTCTGCGAAAAAGAGCACTGCCACTGCGAGGACGACGAAGACGGATCGTTTCTGGGCATTGCAAAGTCAGCCTTCGTCCACACAATCCACATCTTCCTGTTCGTTCTGGTCCTCACGCTCCTTCTAAACGGAGTAATTGAGACCATCGGAGAAGACAAACTCTCTCTCCTGTTAAAGACCAACCCTGTTGTAAGCCATATCCTGGCAGGCCTGGTGGGCCTTATCCCCAACTGCGCACCCTCAGTCATCATCACTGAGCTGTATCTTGATCACATGATCACTCTGGGAACCATGATGTCGGGACTCCTTGTCGGCGCAGGCATTGGCCTTATGGTCCTCTTCAGAGTCAATCCCGAGAGGAAGGCAAACATCAACATCGCACTCCTTCTGTTTCTTATAGGAACACTCTCCGGACTCCTTATCGATGTTATGGGCATCACGCTTTGATTTAGAGGTAAGAAATGGGAAACAAGATTCACGCAAGTTCATTTGACGAAGTAATAGACAGGCACTGGCCCGAAGGCATCAAGAAGACCCGCCAGCGCGTTGACATATACAGAGTTTTGTATTCGGCAAAAGAGCCTATGTCGGCGGCTAAGATATTCAATGCCCTGAACGACAGCGGCTCCGATGAGATGTATGCATTTTCTACGGTTTACAGAAATCTCCTGGCTTTTGAAAAAGCCGGACTTCTTGTTAAGAACAACCTCTCAACCGAGGACAATGCCCTCTACGAACTAAAAAAAGAGACACACAGACATTACGCTGTGTGTCTTAAGTGTCATAAAAAGATTCCGATCAGCACCTGTCCCCTTCATCACATTGCAGGAGACATAGCCAGAACTCTCCCCGGCTTTGAAGTAACAGGCCATCAGCTCGAGATCTACGGTTACTGCCCTGACTGCAGGGATACTTCTGCAGCACCTTCACCCTTTTCCTTGTCATAAGTAAGAACAATGGAGACGCCCTTTGTCTCTTTTCCCCTGAGACTCTCACAGCTCAGGGTATATTCTGTGTCTGCATCATCTGTGATAACAAACTCCCAGCTTGCTGAGCCCTCGTAGAGGTCAAGCGCCGGTCCCATCAGGGTATATCCGTTTGTCAGTACCACTCCGTCCCCAAGGAAGTTCTCGCTTTCCGTATTTCTGGTCACATCCCGAAGAACTATCTTAGTAATATTCATTCCGGTCTTATTGACAAAGTAGGCATCAAGCTCAGTGTGCTTTGCCTTCTCTTCTTTTACTGCGGTCTCAGCCTTGAGAACGTCCGCAAGTCCGCTGCGAATCCCCTGATACTCTTCCGTGAGCGCCTGTATCGAAGGCAGGATCTCATCGATCTGCTCATCATTCTTCATCTTGGAGAATTCCATCGCCTCAAATTCCGCAACCTTCTCATTCATTTCATCAAGCTTGGCCCTCTGGTCGGTCTCAGACACGTCAAGGTAGACATTTTCTGCCTCCTGTCTGGCTTCCTTGAGAAGTGATATCGCGCTGTCCACCTCTGCCAGCTTTTCATCCGTTGGTCCGCAGGCGGTGAGGCAGAAGGCCATGGCTGCTATTAGTATTATTAAAAAGAGATTTCTCTTCTTCATTCTTTTCTCCATCAACACACTACTATAAAAAATTATCATAGACAGGCCTTAGCAATTCCAGCCAAAATGCCTGTCAGTATTTACCATACATCCACTAATTATACGGGTGATATGCGTAATAGTCTAGCAGAAGCTTGACCACCTTGTTGTAGCTTTCCTTTCCTATAGCAACTCCGTTGGCCTTGAGATTCGTGTCAATAAAAGTGTCTGCCGCCTTCTTTACTGTGTCGGTGTCGAGAACAGCTCTTTTCTCCACTTCTTCCCAGGCTTCATCCGTCAGGAACTGGTTATCAAACTTCACGCGGTCGGAAACAGCCACATGCCTTGCATACTCCTCTTTTCCCACCAGCTTATAGAGGTCGTTGTTCACATAGTTCAGCACTCCCAGATATCCGCTGTACTCGAAAACCTTGTCCTCAGAATTTATAGACGCCATATATCCCAGGAAATTTGCCTCATCCTCGTAGATGTAACCATGGGTGTGAGACAGCTCGTGACACATGGTGAAGGGCTTGTTCATGATATACATGTCCCCGTTGATATTGGCCTCCATAGAGAAAGGGAAATAGTATCCCTGCATATACTGCTGGCTCATGAATCCCGAGAAAGTCAGTACTTTCGGCGTCACATAGAATCCTGAAAGCCTGCCGTCTCCAAATTCATCCGAGATCCCAAGCATTGCCGCTTTAGCAGTCTCCGCCATGTCGCCGTCGTAGACAACATGTCCCTTTTCATCCCTGGGCATCTCTTCCGCGAGGGTGTTGCACTTTCCTACAATATAATCCCTGAGCGTCTCCAGCTCATCAATTGTGTGCTCCTCCGGAACTTCCGATGCTGCAGCAAGCGGCGTGCAGTGATACAGCACAAAGCAATTCACCGTCATAATCAGAAAAACCGCTGAAAACAACACCGACAGGAACCTGAAGTATCCCCTCGAAAAGCCCCTGAAGCCCTTCGAAGGTTCTTTTCTCATAATGAAGAGAATCAGCCGTGCCACAGCCAGTACCAGTATCAGCACCACTATGACCACCAGCACGATGAGCAGTATCTCACCGATAGAAAAAGATGCCCTGCTGGTAAGTTTTCCGTAGGGCGTTGTCAGCACGGGGAATATTCTGTTGGTAAAAAAGTCCGAAAACGGGCGGCTCAGCCATGCCGCAGCATTTATCACCACCGACAAAACCAGCAGCAGCGCCACCATGATCGGACGAAGATTTATTTTTTTCATATAGACATTATAGCAGATTTCCCCAATAATCCGTTTTCTTCGCATAGTCTGCGTACATAGTTCATGATAAAATTAGTTATATGGAAGCTACGCGACGGTAGCACAAAAAGCGAGGCATAATATGAGATTACTTCTTGCAGATGATGAAAAAGAACTGTCAAACGCCCTTGTGGCGATCTTAAAGCACAGCAACTACACAGTAGATGCGGTATATAACGGGACCGATGCCCTGGACTACGCCTTGACGGGCAGTTACGACGGCATAATCCTGGATATAATGATGCCCGGGATGGATGGAACCGAAGTCCTGAAGAAACTCCGTGACGAAGGCATATCAACGCCTGTCCTGTTCCTCACAGCCAAGACGGAAGTGGAGGACAGGATCCGCGGCCTGGACCTTGGCGCCGACGACTACCTTCCAAAGCCCTTCGACATGGGAGAGCTTTTGGCAAGAGTAAGAGCCATGCTCAGGAGAAAAGAGGACTTTGCTCCCGCTAATCTGACCTGCGGTAATCTCACACTGGACAGAGCAGGGTACGAACTGAAAACGCCCGACCACGACAGCATCCACCTCTCCGGCAGAGAATTCCAGATGATGGAAATGCTGATGACTTCCCCGGGAAGGATAATCTCCGTGGACACCTTCATGGACAGGATCTGGGCGGACGGCGAGGCCGACGTAAACGTAGTCTGGGTATACATCTCTAACCTGCGAAAAAAGCTCAACTCCCTTGATGCCACCTGCGAGATCAAGGCTTCCCGCGGCGTCGGCTACTCAATAAATGAAATCTCATAAGAGGTATTTTAATGGTAAATAAACTGAGAAAAAAGTTCGTTGTCACCGCCATGCTGTCTCTTCTGCTGATCCTGGTGATAATGATAGCGATAATAAATATCGTGAACGTGATTCAGGTTACAAAAGATGCGGATGAACTTCTGACAATACTTTCTGACAACGGGGGATATTTCCCCGGCATGCTTGGACCAGACGGAAATCCAGGCAGCTTCAACCCTGACGAGAACAGACCATTTGTGGACAAGGACCAGGAGGGATTCAGCCCCGACGGACAGAATAACTTCACCCCAGGCGGAATCCAGAACAGTAACATCCCGGATGGCCAGGATCCCTTCCATGGCCAGGGCGATCCCTTTGCCTTCAGGCGTCTGCAGGACATGCGAAGTGCAGAGATGCCCTTCCAGACAAGATACTTCTGGGTAAAATTTGATGAAAGCGGCGCAGTGACAGAAACCGACACGGATCACATAGCGTCTGTCACGGAAGACACTGCCATCACCTACGGAACAAGGATCTATGAAAAGGGCAAGGAAAAAGGCTTCCTTCATTCCTACAGATATAAGTCCACAAAAAGAGATGACAGCACCACCCAGATAATCTTCGCCGATATTTCATCCCAGCTGATCAACATTTACAAACTCCTGGGCCAGTCCCTTCTGGTAGGCGCCTGCGCTCTTGTCGCCATGTTCGTGCTGGTATTTCTCTTCTCCGGGCAGGCTGTGGCTCCCGTGGTTGAATCTCTTGAAAAGCAAAAGCGCTTTATCACGGACGCAGGCCATGAGCTCAAGACACCCCTGGCTGTCATTTCCGCCAACGTCGACGTTCTTGAGCTTGAGTCCGGTAAGAGCGAATGGACGGCCAGCATAAAGAACCAGGTGAAGCGCATGAACTCTCTGGTAAAAAATCTCCTGACCCTCTCCAGAATGGACGAGGAGCGTATGCATGTTGTATTCTCTGACTTTGACATGAGCGCGACGGTAAAAGAAACAGCGGCTTCCTTTGAAGCAATCGCGGAGTCAAAATCCAAACAGTATCAGACGGATGTTGAGGACGGGATCCACCTGACCGGCGACAAGAACGCCATCGTCCAGCTGACTTCCCTTCTTTTAGACAACGCCATGAAGTACTCCTCAGAAAACGGAAGTATTCATGTGGTTTTATCGAAAGACAAAAATATAGTGCTGGAAGTATCCAACACCTGTGACTCCATCCCTTCAGGGAACCTCGACCGACTATTCGACCGCTTCTACCGCGCCGATTCATCGAGAAGCCGCGAGAGCGGCGGCTACGGCATCGGCCTTTCTGTTGCCAGAGCCATTGCCCAGTCCCACGGCGGAGATATCGAAGCTTTAAGAGATGGTGACAAGATAATAAGATTCGTAGTGACTCTTCCCAAGGTACTTCCGAAGAGCATTCAGAAGGCTCAAGGAAAGTAATAGATTCTAAAATAAGGACTCAAGTATCTACGCAAACAAGCCGTTTGAAATCGCCTTGCTCGAAGGACCAATTCATATTCAATGAAGGGCCTGTTTACTTTCCATCATTACAGCAAAAACCCGCAGTAAATGCGGGTTTCTTTTTTGAGCATAAAATATCCTAATACATTACAGTTCTTCAGACCTTACGGCAACGGGACGTGAGCAGCTTATCTCCAGGTTTCCGTTTCTCTGGCGCATCTCGTCTATCATGGCCTTTGTTGAGGCCTTGCTTCTCATTACAACGTTGTAACTGAGCTTGTAGAGGCTTCCCATGCCGGAAGTCTTTACTTCAAGAAGCTCTGCCTTTGTGGTGAAGCGCTCAAAGATATCATCGAAGATTCCTTCAAAATCCAGGCCTTCAGGCACTGTGATCTTAACAGTTCTCTCGTCATTTGCACCGCTGCCAAAGCTTGAGCTGATAAGAATAAGATTAGCAAGAGTGATGATAACCGCGAAGATTGCTGCGATTCCAACATAGCCCATACCGGTTGCAAGTCCTACTGCCATAGCAAGGAAGATGCTTGTGATCTCTTTTCCGCTTCCGGGAGCAGAACGGAATCTTACGAGAGAGAAGGCTCCTGCCACTGCGATTCCGGCGCCGATATTTCCGTTAACTAGCATGATAACAACCTGCACGATGGCGGGAAGAAGTGCCAGCGTAATGATATAGCTCTTTGAGTATGTGTTCTTTATTGTGTACATGAAGGCGATGAATACGCCTATTGCCAGTGAGCACAGGGTGGCAATTATGAATGAAACCCCTGTGATGCTGCCGTTTGCCATTATTGTTCCAAATAAGATATCTGTCATTTTCGTAATCTCCTTTTTCTGATCAAATAGTTTTCTGATTAAATCTTTTTCTGCAACTTAGTCTTAAACGGCCTTCGGAAAGACGATGATCTTCTCGCTCTCTTCCTTAGGTCCGTACATGTATTCAACGTATCCTTTTCCGTACTTGGAAAAAGAAGTCTTCCTGATGTTAAGTTCATCCAGAATCTTTGCCAGCTCCATGGACATGGCGCCTGCGATCTTGAGTTCCATCAGGTGCTGTCCGGGAAGAAGGATGTCTTTTCCCACATTCCCTTCTTTAAGGCTCAGGTTCTCGGTTCTCCACCTGATGTTGGTGTCGAAGGTGATGCGAAGGTCCGGGTCCTCGATTCCCGCCATTGCTATGCGGTCGTAGGAAATGGCCATGGCCGGCCTGATTCCTTCATAATACTTAAGGAAGTAGTCGATCTCATCCGAGATCTGGCTTCTCTTTTCGGGGCGCTTGCCCTGTGTAAGGTAAGCCATCGCCTCGCTGTAGGGCATTGAGATCCTTCTCTTGTACACAACGCCCTTGTACTTTTTCTTTATCTCGATGAAGGCGTTGGTGTCGTCCTTTGCTGTGCCGTAGGTTCTGAGCCTGAGCTTTTCCTTGTAGACCGGCTTCTCCAGAGATCTCTCGATCAGTTTATAGTCCGGTGTATCAAAATATATGTTTAAGATGGATGTTTTTCCGTAGCTGTCTACGGCTGCCATATTTTCCAGCCGCTTTCTGAGCTGCGTATACTGAGTATCATCCAACAGATATTTCACTTCTATTCTCTGAAATACGTCTTTAAATCCTGCCATTTCACTTCTCCGTTTCGGTGCTCATTTTCTGTATCTTATGAGGTCATTCTAATGGGGATACCTAAAAATAACTTAAAGGGTTTAAAAAAATATTTAAATCGATAAAATCCGCATCTCCGCCCGCAACAAAAAAAGCCCCAATCCCTCGAAACATCAGGGATTGGGGCTCTCTGCCCCGCCTCAAAAAGGCGCTTAGTTATTCATATAAAACATTCTTGCCAGCTCTGAATTCTTGTCCAGAATGATGGTCTTCTCGCCCTTTCCAAGGGACTCCTCGAAGGCGTCAAGACTTCTCATGAAGTTGTAGAACTCGGCCTTCTCCTCAGTGTTGTAAGCATCTGAGAGAGTCTTCATGTACTCGGCTTCTCCTTCACCGGCGAGCTTGGCAGCTGTCTTCTCGGCGTCAGCCTTGAGGATGGCCACCTTCTTGTCAGTCTCGTTCTTGATCTTCTGAGCCTCTGCTGCACCTTCAGCTTCATAGGAAGCTGCGATGTTGTTACGCTCTGAGATCATTCTCTCATACACCGCAGTCCTGTTGTCATCGGGAAGGTCCAGGGCCTTGATCTCGGCCTTTACGATCTCGATGCCGTATCCGGGCATATCGGAGTTGGCGTCCTGAGTGATGAGATTTGTCAGCACCTCGCCCCTTGACTCGATAACTTCGTCCTGGGTCATTGATGAAATCGCAGTCTTGGTTGCGTTGTACACTGCGGCCTCGATCCTCTCCTGTGCCCTTGCATCAAGTGCGTTCAGGGACTGGATGTATTTGACGGGATCTACCACCTTCCAGAGCACGTAGGTGTCTGTGATCATGGACTTTTTGTCCTTGGTGATGACGTCCGATGCGGGAATGTCATAGATCTTGGTGGCTGCGCTTATGCGCTGGGTTGTCTGAATGAAGGGGGTTATCATTTTAAGCCCCGGATCTGATTCAACCTTGACGATCTTACCGAACTGCCTCACTGCGACGTATTCCTTCTGATGTACCGTATATAAGGAATTGCCCAGGATAACGACTGCAGCCAGCAGTATTATTACTATAAGTGTTCCTGTAATTTTCTTTTTCATAGTCTTATTCCCCTATACTCCTCTTAGTTTCCATCGCTTTCACCGGTTGCGCTGCTTACCACACTGGAAGAAAAGCTCTCCAGCGGCAGCATCTGCTGCGTGTTGCCATCAGTAATGATGACCTTGGAGTCAGGCAGTACCTTTTCCATGGCCTCGTAGAACATTCTCTGCTTGGTGATCAGCGGATATTTGCTGTACTCTGCAAAGATGCTGTTGAACTTGGCGGCCTGGCCTTCAGCCTCAGCGATTCTGGCTGCTTTCTCGGCCTCAGCGTTCTGGATGATCCTGTCGGCCTCAGCTTCTGCAGCGGGTACCTGCTCGCTCTGGTACTTCTTGGCGTTGTTCACCGCAGTCTCTTTTCCCTGCTTGGCTGTCTCAACTGCCTTGAAGGCCTGCTTGATCTCATCTGTCGGTGGCTCGGCGTCCTGAACTGAGAGATTGACTACCGTGAGTCCCACATTCTCTTCCTGAAGAGCCCTGGCCAGTCTCTCCTTGGCCTCTGCCTGTATCTGGCCCTTGGCTGTTGTGATGACCTCGTCCACAGGATAGTCGATGACTGTGGATCTGATGCTTGCAAGGGCGATGTTCTTCATTATGCTCTCGGGATTGTTGGTGTTGTAGATATACGCCACCGGATCGCTGACCTTGTACTCCAGATAGAAATCGATGTCAACGAAGTTGAAATCCGAGGTGATCATTATTCCCTCGTCCTCCACGGTGATGTTCTGTCCGTTTCCATCAAGGATGTAGCCGATGCCGATTCCGTGGGTCGTCATGTCAACCTTATGAACCCTCTGAATAAAGGGAACCTTGAAATACAGTCCCGCGGAATTGGTCTGGATCACCTTGCCAAACTGTGTGACCACCGCCTGCTCCTGCTCGCTTACATTGTAGAATGAACCGAGCACGATGCTCAGGACGAAGACTGCGATCACTCCGATGAGCAGTCCCCGGCCGATCTTTGCCGGATCAAATATTCTTTTTTGTCTCATAACACTTCCTCCTGTCTGTCAAAAGACCTGTCTGTATGCTATATAAAAAGCTTAGCACTGCACCATACTATCACTCAAAGTCAATCTTGGCAAAATAAGCCCTGTATTTTCACAAAATCCGAAACCGATATGTTATGATTATAGATAGAGAAGGGAATTTTCTTAGGAGGTATCTATGTTTAAAATTGGGGATAAGGTTATAATTCTTGACTACAACGGAAAGCCACTGGACCCTGCGGTCGTGGCTGAGATAGAGGACGTATATGGGAAGGACAGGGTGAGGCTACATCTGCCGGACAACGCCTGCTGCCTTGAGTTTGTCGACAAGCTGAAAAAGATCGATGAAAAGACCTATGACGAACAGCTTCATAACGTAAGAAAAAGGGACAAACCCCTTGCTGTGGATCTTCAGATAGATATAAGGAAGTTCGCGTCGAAACATCCCAGAAAAAGAAAAGATGAGATCTTCTACTACTTCAACCAGGACAAGCACTACGTATCTGTTCTGAACGCCTACGCAGGCCGCGTTCTGATGTACGGCGAGGAGAATATCAGTGAGCGCTTCCTGTATGAGTACAAGGATGCCAAGGCAGGTCTCATCAGGACCCGCACCTTCTTCCACGACCTTGACGCCGACATCGCAATTCCGGATTTAAGCTAAATGGGGCTGTCATTTCTTTTCCAGGGAAAGGCCGATGCCCATGGCGAGGAACATGTAAGGCGCCGAGATAACAAGGCTGAAGGAAACAAGAGAAGTTAAGAAAAATGAAGATAAGATAAGTGCGCAGACCAGTGCTGCGTGCTTATTTTTTTGACTCCATATGGATACGGCAAAAGAACTAAGAAGAGCCATGTACGTGAACACGCCCAGAATTCCGCGCTCGATCATGATCGTCAGAAGGTCGCAGTGGGCGTTGGTCAGGGTGTTGAAATCAAAGACGTTATAGAGGGATTCCGCTGTCACAGGATCAGCATAGGCATATGCGCTCAGGCAATCCTGTCCCACGCCGAAGACCTTGTGCAGAAACGGCATTTCCCTGAACATATCAAAGCAGATGCTGTAGATCAGTACTCTACCATTTCCCGTTGATTAGTCCATGTCTCTGAATATGATAACGGCGACGATAACAACAGCTGCTGCCGCAACAACACCTGCCGCGATCCGATAGGCCAGCGGATGCCACTTCAGCTTGATCTCTTCGAAAAGCCTGGAACTTCTGTAGACAAGAAGCACTGCTGCCATGATTATAGCCCCCACATGACCTTCGCAGATGCTCTTAAGGATGTTGGCATCATAGTTGTAGCCCCCCCTGATGGCCAGGATCAGCAGGCCGCAGATCTCCATGGCAAGCCCCAGGATAAAGAGCTGAAGGAGAAATTTTCTGAACTCCTCCCTCGAGGAAAGGGCGAAAAACAAAAGCACGATATAAGTTCCCGCAAGCACAAGAAGACCGCTGTCGCTTCCCTGAATAAGAAGGGCCATAAGTGACAGAAGTGAAAATGCTGAAATAAGAAAGAATTCTTTTGATGGAAATTTCTGTGAAAATGAAATCCCAACGCCCAGAGGCACGAACACAGATAAGAAGCAGGTATACCAGTTGATGTTTCCGATGGTTGCAAGAAACATGGAGTTGCTGCCATAGAGGTCAAAGGGATAGACGTCGAATCTGTTGAGAATTCCCAGCGCACACTCAAAAGCCGGGGTGATCAGCATTGCCACAAAGACATACTTATTAAGAGGTGCTTCCTTCTCATAGAAGACAAAGAAGAAGAACATCATAAGAAGTATGCTCGCAAATCCGCTCCTCCAGCCGGGAAGGCCAAGGAAGCTAACCTTTTTATCCACGGAAAAAAAGAGACTCAGAATGTTTGATGCAAGAAATGCGATGAGGGCATAGGCCACGTGAAGCGGAAGCCTCCCCTTGGAAAAGAGCTTTTTGTTGTCCACAATAAGAAAGAGCAGGGCAAAGACAGCGCCTGTCACCATGTAACACAGGCCCTTGGCCTCTCCCAGCTCAAAATAGCCGTACTTCATGTACAGCGGAAGGAGTGTGCATATTACTATTAAGTAGCCGTATTTCAGATATCTGTGCATAGAAGCTCTCTGATCCTGGGATTGTCGGGAGTGATTTCGAAGGTCACTCTCTTTTTTGATGTCGGATGATCAAAGCTGTAGCTGTAGGCTGCAAGGCAGACCTGGCCGACGCCGTGCTCTTCAGAATATGCTCTGCTCTCCTCAGTGGCGTATCGGTCGTCGCCAAGGATCGGATGTCCAAAGCGCGAGAGCTGGGCTCTGATCTGGTGGAACCTTCCTGTCAGGAGGTGGATCTTAAGCAGCGTGGCGCCGTCAGTTCTTTTGACAACGCTGTACTCGAGCTTTGCGCTCTTGACGTCACCGCCTATAAGCCGCACTTTTTCGCCGCTCTCAAGTGTCAATGCGCCGTCCGCAAAAGAGTCTTTTTCCTTATCCGACACTATCTGCGCCAGCTTGTTGTCCTCTCTTCTTATAATGAAGTCAGTCAGAGTTCCGCTGTCTTCAGTGATCACTCCGTAGCATAGAGCATAGTAGTACTTGTCTGCGCTCTTTTTCTTGATCTGGGATGCAAGGTCAGTGGCCGCCTTTTTGGTCTTGGCAAGGACAATGACTCCCTCCACCGGCTGATCCAGCCTGTTTATGGTAGCAACATAGGGCGGCAAATTTCTTTGCCGCCCCTTGGTATTGTCTCTGTTTTTGCGGGCAAGGTAGTTCCTTGCTGCGCTTATGAGGTCCATTCTCCCTGCTGCTGCACCTTCTGTAGCCATTCCGGCTCTCTTGTGGCACACCAGGATATCGTCGTCCTCATATATTATTCTGATGGATTCAGACATATCACACCTTAAATCTGTAGCCTACGCCCCAAATGGTCTCAATGTACTGGGGATTTGATGTGTCATATTCGATCTTCTCACGGATCTTCTTGATATGAACGGTAACCGTTGCGATATCGCCGATGGAATCCATGTTCCAGATCTTTCTGAAGAGTTCTTCCTTGGTAAATACGTGGTTGGGATTTTCCGCAAGGAAAGTAAGAAGATCGAACTCCTTGGTTGTGAAGCTCTTCTCCTGATCATCCACGTAGACTCTTCTGGCGGTCTTGTCAATCTTGAGGCCGCGGATCTCCACGTAATCATTATTCTCATGGCCTGAGCCGACAAGCCTTGAGTATCTTGCCATGTGGGCCTTTACTCTGGCAACCAGCTCGGAAGGACTGAATGGCTTGGTGATGTAGTCATCCGCTCCAAGTCCGAGACCTCTGATCTTGTCGATATCATCCTTCTTGGCTGATACCATAAGGATCGGCA
>JAEEGF011686639.1_pt1 | contig 17151 bp, 15 predicted proteins | sample 9134171 | NCBI WGS metagenome assembly JAEEGF01 (sample SAMN16246542, study PRJNA631951) | gut metagenome | biome: gut microbiome; feature: rumen; material: AP-attached | host: Bos | place: Iran: Karaj | collected 2018-10 | reverse complement strand
TTTCGTTGAGAATTAAACATATTAAGGAGTCAGTCTGTTCATAAAATGGGCGCTGATGTTTGTTGCGGTTGAGACCGCGCTGACGCTTATTCAGTTTTTACTCAGAAAAAAGAATATAAAAAAATCGCTTCGCGCAGTGATTATCGCCGCGAAGCTGCTTGCTGCAGTCGCCTGCTCTGTTATCGTTATGGGCGGGCCGGTGTTTTTCCGCCCAGTTCAACCGATTATGGTTGTTATCTACGCCGTACTGTTTACGGACGCGGTCGCGGAAATTGTTTACTGTATTTTTCTTGCTCTCAGAAAGAGCGACAGAAAATTCTTGCCGTTAAAAATACTCAGCCTTGTTTTCGGCGTACTCTTTTTCGTTTACGGTACAGTCAATATGGAAACCGTAAGACCGAGGTATCACGAGTACACCTCCGCAAAGCTGAAGAACGAATATAAGATAGTATTTGTCGCCGACCTGCATGTCGGCAGCTCTCAGCCGTTTGAGCTTACCGAACAGACGGTTGAAAAAATCAAGGCGGAAAATCCCGATTTCATAATTCTCGGCGGCGACATCACCGACGACTACACCGAAAAAGAGGAAATGGAAAATACATACCGCCTTTTTGGCGAAATAGGCATTCCCGTTTACTTCGTTTTCGGCAATCACGAGGTCGTTCAGCACGCAAAATATATGAAGAACGGACTTCACTATACCGAAGCCGAGCTTGTGAAGGCTATTGAGGACAACGGAATCACAATTCTCGCCGACGAATACGCTGAGCTCGGTGAGGATTTACTGCTTCTCGGCAGAGAGGACGCGGCGGTTCCCGACCTGAGAAAGGACATTGGCACGCTTGCAAATCCCGACCCCGATAAGTTCCTTCTCGTTGCCGACCATCAGCCTACCAAGGCAAAGGACAATCTGAAAGCGGGAACGGATTTACAGCTTTCGGGCCACACCCACGCGGGACAGCTTTTCCCGAACGGTCTGTTCTTCTCGCTTGTCAGCTACACTCTCGGCGACTATGACCTCGGCGACGGTAAAATAATGAACGTCAGCTCGGGTGCCTGCGGCTGGAGAGTTCCGTTCAGAACCGAAAGTAGCTGCCGCTTCGAAGTGGTAACAATCAAACCCGCAGAATAAAAGATAAACGGACTGTTTTACACAGTCCGTTATTTTTTGGCACCCCCTGCGGGAATCGAACCCACAACTAACCCTTAGGAGGGGTTTATTATTACGAACAACGTGAGTAACAAGGTTCCGTAGCGAAAGCTACGGGTTCTTATATCCATTAGGCAAAAATGATAAAACGGATACTCTCGGTGAGGGTATCCGTATTATGGCGCGCCTGAAGGAATTCGAATCCCCGACCTTCCGCTTAGGAGGCGGACGCTCTATCCGGCTGAGCTACAGGCGCATATCAAATTGCAAGAGGTATTTTATCAAAAACACCGTGCTTTGTCAATGTAAAATCCGTCTTGTAATATTTAATTAAATGTGATAAAATTCTTATATCAATTCTGAAAAGAGGGATATAATGGAAAAATCAGTTTCTAAAAGAAATTCGATAATCTGCATTTGCCTTTTTGTCGTAATATTCGGCGGCCTGCTCGCGCTGGCAACCGTTTACGACCTGCCGATAAGCAAGGCTCTCGTTAAGCTTGAAGCCGGTCAGTATTACACCACCGATCCCTTCGGCTCGCTGTTCGCGTGTATCGGTTCGTGGCCTGCATACCTTTTCCTTTCGGCGGCATTTGCAATCATCTATGCCAATATCAGACGTTCTCCGAACAAGGCGCTGAGCATTGTCGGCGGTATCGCGGCCAATATCGCTTCCGTTGCGGCATCGGTTTATATAGTATTTGACACCGTAAGATATATCACAAAGCACTTTGGCGATCAGACGGTTTTCCATCAGCTCTATATCAAAATCGTTTTCTGCTTCGTCTTTGCGGCGTTTGCCGAGTATCTCTGCTGGTTCTTCAACAAGCTTGACCCGAAAACTCAGGGCGCTCTTCTTAAGTTTGCGTTTGTAACGATTTTTGCGGTTATTCTTTCAAACATTCTTATAAATATCGTTATAAAGAACGTTATGTGCCGTCCGAGATACAGAGCTATGTGGTATCTCGGGGACTATGAGTTCACGAACTTCCATAAGTGGTTCCAGAAGTCGGTAATGCCCGAGGAAGGCGATCCGCTCTACTTCGGCTTTGTCGGCGCAACAAAGGTCGGACACGACGCTTACCGTTCGTTCCCGTCGGGCCATACCAACGCGGCGGCAACGGTTTACGCGCTTCTCTGCCTGCCGAAGCTTCTGACGAAGTATAACACGAAGTTCTGGAAAACCTGCCTTGTGCTCGTTTCCGTACTCGTTACGGGTATCGTAGCCGTTTCGAGAATAGTCTGCGGCGCTCACTTCTTCTCAGACGTTCTTTGCGGCGGAACTATTATGTTCCTGTGCGTAGCCCTCGGTATGAAGATATTTATCAGATCCGATTTCGAAAGAGCTTAAAAATCATAATAAAAAAGCTCCCTATTACAGGGAGCTTTTTATTTTTTACAAACGACGTAAAACTCTATAAACGCATCTGGGTTCACAAATGTATCCCTATCGATTATCCTACAACTTTTCCACTTTGCAATCCTTCTTGTTTTTTTTAGTGCCTTCTTAAACGATTTAGGCGTAAATGTGTGCCAATGAACATCAATTGTATTCTGTTCTAAACATCCAAAAATTTCTTCTTCAGACATGTCCTGTCGCATTTTGTAGGTGTCACCAATCCATATTTTGTTGCATTCTTCAAGATGTTGTCTATCTCTGCTGGAATTATACGGATCCTCATAATCAAGAATTAAATGTTTAACAGAAGTAATTTGTCTTGGTAAATCAAAAGTATATCTTTTATCAGGCACAGCCATTATTAGAATTCCGCCCTTTTTTAACTTTGTATAAAACCGCTGTAATGCACCAATCGGATCACGGCTATGCTCTATAACATGACAGTTGACTATAAAATCGAGCGATTCATCATCTATACAACTCATATCGTTAATCGTCGATATATAATCTATGTCTGGAAAATCCCCTTCATATCCTTGATTGCATCCTTCGTTTGAATAGAATCTGTCTAAATACTTTATTTTGCACCTTACCGGAACAGGAAAACTTGCTTCGACACTTCCGGGTCCGCATTCCACCCCTTTACCATATAATTCTTTTCCCAAAAAAGCTCTTGCTTGAATGGGCGTTTCGGATAAACTCAATTCGGATTTATACATTTCAATTGTTGCCGCTGAAGGAATCATATCTAAATCTGTTTTATCGCAATCAACTGCATACTCTAAATGAATTTGGTTTTGCAAGGCGGCTTGAGCAGATTTTATCCATCTTTTTTTACCATTAGATATAATGTATATTTTACCATTACTTTTATCTCTTAATATATCATTCTCTAAAAACAATTCATCAAACCCCCTTCGCTAAATTGGTAGTATTATATCCTACTTTATGCTACTTGTCAATATTTCGTCATCTGTTGTGGTAGTATAAGAATGAGGTGATGAAATGAAGCCGCTTAAGGAAAAAATCAGTATTACCATTGACGGAGATGTGCTTGAAAAACTTAAACAACTTGCCGAAAAAGACGACCGTTCGCTTTCTCAATATATAAACCTTGTTCTCAAACGGCATATTGAAAATGAAGCTCACGATAAAAAATAAAAACGGACGATTGCAAATATCGTCCGTTTTATGTTTGACAAAATGACAGCCCCCTCACAGAGGGGGCTTAACTATGCATATCTTTTATTCCTCGGTTCTTATAACCGCAATTCCCAGGTCGCCGAGCTGGTCGTTGTCGACGGGTGCGGGACATTCGGTCATCGGCTCAGAAGCGTTCTGTACCTTCGGGTAGGCAACTACGTCGCGAAGGCTCTCGCAGCCGAGCATCTGCATACACAGTCTGTCAAGGCCTATGCCCATTCCGCCGTGAGGCGGTGCGCCGTAGCGGAAGGCGTCAAGCAGATAGCCGAACTTTTCGTAAGCCTCTTCCTTCGAAAGACCGAGCAGGTCGAAAATCCTCGACTGAAGCGCGGGGTCGGTAATTCGTATCGAACCCGATGAAAGCTCTATTCCGTTTAATACGAGGTCGTAACACTTTGCCCTGACCTTTGCCTTGTCGGTTTCAAGATAATCAAGACAGTCGTCCATAGGCGCGGTGAAGGGATGGTGCATAGCCAGCCATTCGCCCGTCTCCTCGTCATACTCAAAGAACGGGAACTCCGTAATCCAGAGCAGATTGTACTGTCCCTCGGGAATAAGGTCGAGCTTCTTTGCAACCGCCTGACGCAGAGCGCCGAGAATTGAAAGCACCTTTGAGTTGTTCGTATCGGCGATAACGAGAAGCACGTCGCCGGTTTTCAGCGCAGCCTTTTCGGTGATGCCGTTCATTTCGTCCTCACTCATAAACTTGGCGAAGGATGACGACATACCCTCGTCGGTCATTCTGATAAAGGCAAGGCCCTTCGCGCCGCTGCCCTTTGCCATTTCGGTCAGCTTATCAATTTCCTTACGCGTAAGGATTGAAGCGGCGTTCTCCGCCTTGATGGCTCTTACGGAACCGCCGTTTTCAAGAGCGCCCTTGAAAACTACGAATTCGGTATTCTTAACTATTTCGCTCAAGTCGATAAGCTCCATGCCGTAGCGCGTGTCGGGCTTGTCAGAACCGTAACGCTCCATAGCTTCCTTAAATGTTAATCTCGGAAGAGGAGTGGGAATATCAATACCCATTACGTCCTTGAATACGCGCTTCATATAGCCTTCGCCGATTGCCAGCACGTCCTCCATCTCGACGAAAGACATCTCAAGGTCAATCTGTGTGAATTCGGGCTGACGGTCAGCTCTTAAATCCTCGTCTCTGAAACAGCGCGCTATCTGCATATAGCGGTCGAAGCCCGCCACCATGGAAAGCTGTTTGTAAAGCTGGGGCGACTGCGGCAGGGCGTAGAAGCTGCCGTTATGTATTCTCGACGGAACGAGGAAATCCCTTGCGCCCTCGGGAGTGGAACGGATAAGCATCGGTGTTTCAATCTCGATAAAGCCGTTCTCGTCGAAATAGTCGCGGGTTACCTTCGCAACCTTATGTCTGAATATGATATTCTTCTGCAAATCCGGACGGCGAAGGTCAAGGTAACGGTACTTAAGCCTTGTCAGCTCGCCCGTATTCGAATTCTCCGCAATCTCAAACGGCGGCGTCTCGCTCTTGGCAAGTACGCGAAGCTCGGTAACTTCAATTTCAATTTCGCCCGTGGGAATCTCATAATTTTTCGAGCTTCTCTCGCGTACAACGCCGACGGCGGCAAGTACGTATTCGCTTCTTACGGCGAACGCCTTGTCGAAAATCGCCTTATCGGTATTCTCGTCGAAGGCAAGCTGAACTATACCCGTTCTGTCTCTTAAATCAACGAAAATCAGCGAGCCTAAGTCTCTCTGACGCTGAACCCAGCCGAACAGGGTAACTGTCTTACCTATATCCGCAGCCGTAAGCGTGCCGCAATAATTTGTACGCTTCAAGCCGTTAATTGTTTCCATAAAAACCGCCTCCAAGTAATGCTTCTATATTTATATCTCCTATACCGTATCCGTCAAGGCCGTTCATCGCCTGCTTAATAATTATCGACTGGAAATTGTCGGTAAAGTCGTCAAGCGATATTTCGGTCTGAGTGCCTTCGCCCATATTCTTGAGCATGGCTTTTCCGCTTGCAAGCTCGTCTGCGCCGAGCACTACGGTATAATTCGCGCCGATTTTGTCGGCGTATTTCATCTGAGCCTTAAGCGATCTTCCGACGGTATCGAACTGAGCCGCAAGTCCCTCGTTGCGAAGGTCGGTCGCCAGCTGTGACGCTTTTACGTTTTCCGCCTCTCCCATACTGCCGATAAAGATATCGCAGCGCTTTCTTTCGGGGAACTCGGTTTTCTGAGCGTCCATTAAGAGCAGCAGTCTTTCGATACCGAGGCCGAAGCCGCAGGCAGGAGTAGGCTTTCCGCCCATTTCCTCGATAAGACCGTCGTATCTGCCGCCGCCGCAGACCGTACCCTGAGCGCCGATGTCGTTTGAAACGAATTCAAAGACCGTTCTCGTGTAGTAATCAAGTCCGCGCACTATGGTCGGATTGACCGTGAAAGCTATGTTGTTTGCGTTTAGATATTTTTTGACTAATTCGAAATGTTCACTGCAGTCCTCGCAGAGATAGTCGAGAATTTTCGGTGCGCCCGCCGCGATTTCCTTATCGGCAGGGCTCTTGCAGTCGAGTATTCTCATCGGGTTTTTCTCAAGCCTTCCCTTGCAGGTATCGCACAGCTCGTCAATGTGCGCGGTGAAGTATTCGCGCAGAGCGTCCTGATAATTCTTTCTGCATTCGGGACAGCCTATCGAATTTATTTCGAGAGAAAGATTATTGATACCGAGATAGTTGAAAATCTCGTTTGCAAGCAAAATTATCTCCGCGTCAGCCGCCGCCGTAGGTGCGCCGAAGCACTCCACGCCGAACTGGTGGAATTCGCGAAGTCTGCCCGCCTGCGGCTTTTCGTAGCGGTAGCAGGAGGTCAGATAGTATATTTTCTGAGGCATAGCCTCGTTGAACAGACCGTTTTCGAGGAAGGCTCTCGCCGCGCCGGCAGTGCCCTCGGGACGAAGGGTAATCGAACGGCCGCCCTTGTCCTCAAAGGTGTACATTTCCTTCTGTACGACGTCGGTCGTCTCACCTACCGAACGCTGAAAAAGCTCGGTGTGCTCAAACACGGGTGTACGCATTTCATAAAAGCCGTAATTCTCGGCAATTTCGCGCATCGCCGCTTCGACATACTGCACCTTGTAGCTCTCTGCGGGCAGTGTATCGAGTGTTCCTTTTATAGCATTGGTTATAAGTGCCATAACAATTCATTCCTTTATAGAATTTTCCCCTTCCTTTTGGGAAGGGGGATCCTTAATCATTCAAAATTACTGCTTCGGATTAACAATATCACGCCAGTCGAGGTCGCCGCGCTCAAGTGAGTGGATAAGCGCCTCCGCCGTTGCGATATTGGTGGCGACGGGGATGTTGTGAACGTCGCAGAGTCTCAGAAGACTGTCCTCCTTAGGCTCGTAGGCATTGGGCTCCTGACTTCTGAACACGAGAAGCAGGTCGATTTCGTTACAGGCGATTCTCGCCTCAATCTGCTGGTCGCCGCCCTGGCCGCCTGATAAAAAGCTTGTGATTTTCAATCCCGTTGCCTCGCTTACGAGCTTGCCCGTAGTGCCCGTGGCGCAGAGATTGTGACGTGATAGGATTCCGCAATAGGCTATACAAAACTGGACCATAAGTTCCTTCTTGTCGTCATGTGCCATAAGTGCTATATTCATACATCCTGCCCCCCCTTTTATATAATAATAATTTAATCTGAATTCTATAATAACAAAAAAACCGTATTTTTTCAACCTTAAATTAATAAAAGTCCTTTATTCTGAACTTTACGCTTTCGCCGAGCAGCCGCTTCGCCGTGCGTTCAAATGCCGACGCGGCGTATTTCGTCGGTTCCTCGCCGGACGGAATAAGCCTTATACTGTCGGATTCGGGAATAACTCCCAACAGTCTTGTGTGCGTGCCGTCGATAACGTCATCGAGCTTCATCTGTCTGCCCGCCATAACCTCGAGCTTATTGAAACGGTTGATAATCATCGCCGTTTCAAGCGAGGGCTTGACCTCGAGCGCCCTGTCAATCGCAACCTCGGCGCTTCGTACGCATATGGGATCGGGTGTTACGACTAAAAGAAGCATATCAACGCTGCCTGCAAGTATCTTATGAAGCTCGCCGCTGCCCGCGGGTGCGTCAATCAGGATATAGTCGTAATCGATATCGTATTTTCCGAGAAGCTCGCCGAAGCTCTCAGCGGTGATTTCATCCGAAAAGGCCGGCGGCGCACTGAGAAGCGCAACCTCGTTTTCCTTTATGACGGGAGCTGCAGCCGCTTCGCAGTTTCCGCTTATCACGTCAAGCCAGTTATAGACCACGCTGTCGCCGACTCTCATAATAAGGTCAAGGCTGCGGAAGCCTACGTCCGCGTCAACGAGAAGCACGCTTTTTGAATTGTCTTTCAGCCCGTCTGCAAGGCAGGCGCACACGGTTGATTTACCGACGCCGCCCTTACCCGAAAGCACTAATATTTTCTTAGCCATAACGTGCCTCCTAATTCAGTATCGTGTTGTAGCCGACGTTGGTGTTGACCTCGCTCGACTGTGAAAAATACGCTCTGTATATATCCGCCGCGAGTGTTGCCGTAGCCGCGCCGCTGTTGAGGTTTTCGATAGCCACGCAAACCGCAATTTCGGGACTGTCGGCAGGTGCAAAGGTTACCATAAAGCCGTTAAGGCCCGACTCGATTTTACCGTTGACCTTGGCCTTTGACTCCGCTGTACCCGTCTTGGCGGCAACCGCAACGGGTAAATCCGCAAATGCGGGCAAACGCGCGCCGAGGCGCTTCATACCCTCTTTTACGGTGTTGATGCTTTCCTGAGAAATACCCGTTTCGTTGAGCACTATCGACTTGTTTTCAATCAGGGTATCGGAATAGTCGTAGGACTTCACACTTTTTACCAGATGCGCCTTGTACCTTGTTCCGCCGTTTGCGATGGTCGCAACGTAATTGCAAAGCTGTATGGGCGTGAAAAGGTTGTCCGACTGACCGATGGCGGCCTGAACCGTATCGCCGGGGTACCAGGTGCCGCCGTGAGCCTCGCGGTATGAAATCGAGGCGAGCACGCCCGTGGATTCGCTTATCTCAACGCCCGTCTTCTGGCCGAGGCCAAGACGCGAGGCGTAGTCGTTCATTTTATTTATACCCAGAAGTCTGCCCGTTTCGTAGAAGAAAATATTGCATGACTGATTGAGGCCCTCGACAACATTAATCGAACCGTGAGTGCCTAAGCACTTGAAGGTCGTGTCGGTGAATTCCGTGTATAAATGGTTGCAGTAGAACTTTGTATCTCTGGTGATAACGCCCTCCTCAAGTCCCGCGAGAGCAACCGAAAGCTTAAATGTCGAGCCGGGCTCGTAGGTGCTCTGAAGCGCGCGATTCCACAGCGGCGAAGCGCTGTCGGAAGCGAGGGTGGTGTAGTCGTCGTAATAGGTTGCGAGATTATAGCTCGGGTAGGTCGCGACTGCGAGCACCGCGCCCGAGTGAACGTCCATTACCACCGCCGAGCCTACCGCGGGGATAGCCGCATTGGTCTTGTGTGACTCGACAAATGTGCCCAGCGCGTCCTGAACCGATTTCTGCAGATCGGCGTCTATGGTAAGAATTACCGTGTTGCCCTGAACGGGCGCAACGCTTAAATCAGTCGTCTTGTTACCGTCGGCGTCGGTGACGGTTGTCTCAATTCCGTTGGTGCCGCGCAGATACTCCTCCATAGCCGCTTCGATGCCGAACTTGCCTATGCTGTCGTCCATCGAATAAGCCTTGAGCTTAAGCGCCTGAAGCTCCTTGGCGTTAAGCGAGGTGTCGGCTATTGCTTCCTCATACTGTTTGGAACGCGTCGCGTATTCCTGAGCATTGATGCTGCCGACAACGCCGATAATATGCGGCGCGATAGTGCCGTCAAGATACTGTCTCTGAGAAACAACCTTTATCTCTACGCCCTGATAGAAGCGGCCGTTTTCCTTAATCTTGGAAGCAAGCTCAATCGGAACGTCGTTTGCAAAGGTGTAGGGATTGGTAACGGAAAAAACATTCTTTTTAAGCGCATAGCAGACCGAAGCAATTTTCAGCGCGTCGGCGTCGGTGTAACCCTTGAGGCTGAATTTTTCCTTAAGCTCATCAAAGCAGTTCTGCGCCGTTGCGTAGTCATTGAGATAGAGTATGCTTTTGGATTTTAGAAGCTTTATATCGCGCTCGCTGTCGGGCTTGAACTGAATTCTGCCCGCTTCATCAAGATACAGCGGAATTTCGTTGTTCCACTCTGCGCCGTATTTCTCGACAAGCTTAATAAGCGAAATGATAATCTCGTTTCTCTGCTCCTGCTGCTTGGTCGATGGGAAATACGAACCGTTGAAGATAACCGAATTAATCTGTCGGTTGGTGACGAGCGGATTGCCGTTGCCGTCAAGGATTTCGCCCCTTGCCGCTTCGACAACGGTGTCCGCTTCGCTCAATGCAATAAGCTGGGATTTATAATCCTCGGCGTGAACTATCTGTATTCTGAAAAGGTCCGCCGCAAAGGCGGAAAAAACAAGAACAACCGCAACTGTAAACGCGGTAATTCTTCTTCTGACGGTTTTTGAATCCTGCGTCATTGCGGATGCTCCTTTCGTTTGGATTTATAGAATTATCAGTATTGCTCCTCGACTGTGGTCGCTCTCATTATCGCCCTGACAAGTATGTAAAACAGCGGAGTGAACAGCGCCGTGTAAAGCGCGCTGGGCAGATAAAAGCTCATAAGCAGCCAGCCGGGGCTGTCGAGTCCCCTTGCGACAATGAAGAACATGACGTACGCAACACTGTATATAACACAGGCGCCGGTCGAAAGTATCATCGCCGTTACAAGGTGGTTTCGCATCAGTATATTTATCAGCAGGCCGCAGATTGCAGCCATCAGCATCAGAATAAGCGCATTGTAGCCGTCCCAGAACGCCGAAGCCGAATCCCACAGCGCGCCCGCAAGCACACCCAGAAGTGCGCCCGCATACGAGCGCTCGAACATACCGATTGAAACAACAAGCGGTATCAGCAGAAACGCTCGCATACCGAAGGGCTCAAAGAAAAAGCCCTTGGTGTTCTGCAGAATATTTACGGCAAGGATGATAAGCACAAACCCGAGCCGTCTTAAAATCAGAAGGCGGGTGGTTTTACGCATCGCCCTTGCCCTCAAAATAGGTTATTACAAACGCGTCCTGAATCTTGTCGATATCGATTTCAGGCTCGACTATGGCATAGTACGAAATGTCGCCTTCCTCGGCAAGAACCTCGGAAACGGTGCCTATAATAAGTCCGCGCGGGTAAACGCCGCCCACGCCCGAGGTGCAGACTATGCCGCCTTCGGCTATCGCGGTTTCCTTTGTAAGACCTGCAAACCTGATACGGTTCTGCGCGGCCATTTTAACGGTTGTATCGGTATAGCCCATCTCGCCCGTTCTTATCTCATAAGCCGAAGCGTTGACCTGCGGGTCAAAAACCGAGAGCACAACGCAGGTCGTCGGTGTGACCTCACTTACAACGCCGATAAGATATTCACCGCTTATAACGGGGTCGTTGACGCTCACGCCGTCGAGCGAGCCGCAGTTGAGCTTGAACGAGCCGAAGGTGTCGGCGCTGTCTCTGCCGATAACCGTGCCCGCGGTGAATTTATAGTCGGGGTTTTTCTCCTTTATCTCAAGGAACTTTTCGTAAGCCTCAACCTGCTTCTTGTACTTTTCGTATTCAACGAGCTTCGACTGGTAGTCGGCAACCTGCTGCTCAAGCTCGGCAACTCTCTGCCGATATGAGCTTGACGAAACGAAGCCGCCCGTCAGCGAGCCCAGCTTGTCGGAAACAAATGCAGAAAATCTCGACAGCGGAGAGAAAACCGCGCTGACCGCAGAGGTAACGGGCGAAGCATTGTTTCTGCCCGAAGCGGCAACGGCAATGCCCGCCAGCAATATGATAACCATTACCAGCAGTACGCGAAACGCTTTGCTCTTAACGAAAGTTTTCATTCTCTCTCACCTGCGAAAAAAGTGTAATAAGGCGGGGAAGCCCCGCCTTCGTAGTTTTAGCTGTAGTTTTTCTTGGCCGTCAGCGCCGAATTCTCAAGGCAAAGTCCCGTACCGTCAACGACGCAGTCGAGCGGATTTTCCGCAATGTGAACGGGAATCTTGGTCTCAAGGGAAATAAGCTTGTCGAGACCTCTCAGCAACGCGCCGCCGCCCGTGAGCATTATACCGCGGTCGATAATGTCCGCCGCAAGCTCGGGGGGAGTTTTCTCAAGCGTTGACTTAACCGTATCAAGTATCTGATTGACGGGGTCCGAAAGCGCCTCTCTTACCTCCTCGGAGGTAATCTCGATATTCTTGGGAAGACCGTCGAGCAGGTTTCTGCCCTTTACGTCCATTGCGCCCTCGCCGTCATACGGGTAAGCAGAACCGATTTTTATCTTGATGTCCTCGGCTGTTCTCTCGCCGATTAACAGATTGTGCTTTTTACGGATGTAGGCGATTATCGCCTCGTCAAAGTTATCGCCCGCAACTCTTACCGACTGGGCGGTAACAATATCGCCGTAGGAAATAACCGCGACCTCGCTTGTACCGCCGCCGATATCGACAACCATGCTGCCTATTGCTTCGGAAACGGGCAGTCCCGCGCCGATAGCCGCCGCCATGGGCTCCTCGATAAGGCTTACGTACTTTGCGCCTGCCGAACGTGCGGCGTCGTGAACCGCCTTACGCTCAACCTCGGTAACGCCCGAGGGTATGCAGATAAGCACTCTCGCACGTGAAAACGGTGACGAGCTTATTGCCATTCTGATAAATTCCTTAAGCATATCCGACGTTATGTCGAAGTCCGCAATAACGCCGTCCTTAAGCGGTCTTACGGCGGTGATTGAACCGGGCGTTCTGCCTATCATCTGCTTCGCCTTGTCGCCGACCGCGACAACCTTCTGCGGATAAGTGCTTACGTCAACCGCTACGACCGACGGCTCTCTGATAACGATTCCCTTGCCTCTGACGAAAACGAGGGTGTTAGCCGTTCCGAGATCTATTCCTATGTCCTGTGAAAACAGCATAGTCTCAACTTCCTTTCCTGTCAGGAACGTATTTATACATATAATCCCATTTTATATTTTTTATATTATAACCTTATAATTGCAAATTCTCAACCATAAATTTATAAAATTCAAAAAATTTTTACCTGAAGCTTTCGGAATTGCGTCTCCAATGGAAAAGATACTGCTGCGCAATTCCCTCAAAGCCGCGGGTGCACTCGGGCATACCGTCGGGGTACATTTCCGCCATAATGCGTTTAACCCAGACGTCCTCGGGGAAAGCTTCGAACTTGCCGAAACCGTACAGAAGCGTACATTCCGCAACCTTTTTGCCGACGCCCTTGATTTTTATAAGCTCTTCCCTGCCGAAAGATATGTCATTTTCGTCAATCGCTTTGAAATCGACCTCGCCGCCGCTTATCTTTCTGGCGGCGTCGATTATGTATTTTGAACGGAAGCCTGCGCGTATGGGCGACAGGTCCTCAACCGTACACGCCGACAGCTTCTCCGCCGACGGAAAGGTGTAAAAACCGCCGTCAATTTCTTTTCCGAAGCCCTCGCACAGTCTCTGAATAATACCCTTGATACGCGGAATATTGTTGTTCTGCGAAATAATAAACGAGCAGAGCGTTTCCCACGGCTGCTGTCGGAGAATTCTGATGCCGTTGAACTCGCCGACCGCCGCTTTCAGATTGGCGTCGGACGAAAAGCCCTTGACAAGCGTTGCATAATCGCGGTCGAAATCGAGATAGCCGCGCAGAACGCTGTCGAACTCTTCTTCGCTGCAGTTGACCGTCAGAGTATTGCCCTCCTGCTTTATGCGGTAAGCGCGGTCGCCTACCACCCCGCACATATATCCGTCGCTGTCCTTTGCCCAGCGGAACGCCTGACCGCAATCGAGCATAAGCTCGAGATTAAAGACGTCCGGAGTTTTGATTTTTATGTAGTTTTCCTTCATCGTTTCACCCGTTTTTGAAGTTGAAGATTTACTAATTTTCAGAACTGTTATTTTGCACAAAGTTTTTATTTATCACTACTTAAAAACTTACTACAAGGTGTATAAAATTGTAAAGTGATTATAACTTCCTGTAGATAAGTGAGTTTTCAACAAAAGTTATTGACAAAAGTAAAAAAATGCTCGAAAAAGGTAGTTTTAAGCGGTTTTCAAGGCTCTTTTCGTCATTTTGAACATTCTTTTGAACATTTTTGATTAAAACTGATTATACTGTCCGTATATTTTCGGCGAATAAAAATTTTGGTAAAAATACCATATTGACACAAAAAACGCTCAACAATCGCCGTCATTTTGTGTGAATAAATCCCAAAACTCCCGCCATAATAATTTTGTAATTCCAAGGAGGTGCGAGTGTGCTCAAAGGTATAAACAAGCAGGTGCTTGAAATCCACGATACGGGAAGCGAATATTTTGAGAAGGCTTTGCTCTTCGTAAATCCCGAATTTGCCGCTCTCGGCAAAGAAAGCTTACGTGAAAAATTCATAAGCGCCTTTTCGGGCGCATACGTTCCCGCCACCCGTCAGTCGCGTATAAAAAGCGCCCTGCGCGGTGTTTTGTTTATGCTTTTGTCGGCGGGCGCGGGGGTGCTTGTCACCCTTTTGCTAAGATAACCGCGCTCATCGCAGGAACCTTGACCTTATAGGTTACTTTATTTCCGAGCAGTATCTCGGTCGTATTCTGCCAGCGCTCGGGAAGATTGTAGCTTATATCCTCCTCGTTACGGTTGGCAATAATCAGCAGCGACTGTCCGCCGTCCGTGCGCTCAAATGCAGCGCAGCCGAGCATTGAGGAAATGAAATTAATCGTTCCCTCTTTAAGACAGGCGTGCTCTTTTCTTATTTTGCCGAGCTTTTTGTAATGTTCAAGAAGCTCGGTATTCTGATTGTCCCAGTTAAAATATGCTCTGTTGAACGGGTCCTTATAGCCCTGCATACCGATTTCGTCGCCGTAGTAAATACACGGCACGCCCGGCAGCATAAACTGAACGGCGCTCGCCAGCTTCAGAAGCGCCACACCCTTTTTGTATGCCCGCTTCGACAGTGTGTTGTGCTTTTCCTGCCATTCGCGGTCGCGGCCCTCGCAGCTTTCACCGACAAGCGCGGTAATTGCACGCTCGGTATCGTGAGTGCCGATATGATTCATCATTATATTCATTGCAGGCGCGGGGTAGTTCTCGACCACGGCCATAATTTCCTGAGCAAATTTTTCTGCAATTCCGAAGCGCGCAAACTCGATAACGGCGTTTGCAAACGGGTAATTCATTACGTTGTCAAACTGTCTTCCGAGCAGAAAACGCCGTCTCTCGCCGTAGGAGATTTTATTCGAAGCGTCCTCCCAGACCTCGCCGAGAAGCACCGCGTCGGACTTGGTGCGCTTTACCGCCTTTCTCGCCGCGTCAATGAACACGTCGGGCAGCTCGTCGGCAACGTCAAGCCGCCAGCCGTCAATGCCCGCCTTAAGCCATTTTTCGATAACTCCGTCCCTGCCCGTCATAAACTTTATATACGACGGGTTTTCCTCGTTGACCTCGGGCAGGGTTTCAAAACCCCACCAGCTGCGGTAGCTGTCGGGATAGTCCCAGAAATCGTACCACTTGTAATACGGTGACTTTTTGGTGTTGTATGCGCCGCCGTCACCGTAGCGGCGGTATTTGTTGAAATACACGCTGTCGTCGCCCGTATGCGAAAAAACGCCGTCAAGAATAATGCGTATTCCCCTCCTGTGCGCAGAGTCGCAGAGCTTTCTGAAGTCCTCCTCGCTGCCGAGAAGCGGATCGGTTTTGAAATAGTCGGCGGTGTTGTAGCGGTGGTTTGAATGCGCCTCGAACACGGGGTTGAGGTAAATACAGTTAACGCCAAGTTCGCTTAAATAGTCGAGCTTCTTTTCAATTCCGCGGAAATCTCCGCCGAAGTAGTCGTTGTTAAGCACCTTGCCGTTTTCGTCGGGACGCCAGTACGGCAGATTTTCGTAATCGTTTCTCAGAATTCTGTCGGCAGGCACACCCGTTTTCTTTTTGCCTGAGTTATAAAAGCGGTCGGGGAAAATCTGATACATAACGCCGCCCTTAAGCCAGTCGGGAGTTTTGAAATCCTTTGAATAAACGGTCAGCTGCCAGAGCTTCTGCTCCTCCTCACCCTCGGCAAAGCGCGCCACACCGTTACCGTCATTATAGACGCTCGTCTGTCCCCAGGGAGACTGAATTGAGAAGTAATACCAGTACAGTCCCGCCTCGTCGGGCGTAACTTCAACCTCCCATATTTCGCAGTCCTCGCCGCTCATGCCCGCCCAGAACATGTGACTGTAATCAAAATCACCGTCGTCGCGCCTGATGCAGAGCACCGCGTCGTTGCACATAAACGAGCGCGGCAGGACAATCCTGAATCTGACGCAGGTGCCCTCTGCAACTGCGCCGAATTCGCTTTTGAAATATCGGTCTCTTGAATTGAAAACGGTAACGTCCATAATATCTCCTTAAAAACCTTTGAAATATTATTATATCATATTTTTAACAACAAATAAATATTATGCGCAAAAAAAGTCCGCCTTAAAGGCGGACTTGATTTAATGAATTTTTATGCGTTAGCCGCAAGGCTCTGGAGTATCAGTCTCGCGTCAACAAGACTTACCTTGCTGTCGCCGTTGATTTCCGACATACGCGACTGAAGCTCGGTGAGAGTTGTCAGACCGCTGACCGATTTAAGCACGAGCTTAACGTCGGCAACAGAAAGCTTGAAGTTGCCGTCGGCATCGCCGATGGGATGAAGCTCATAGTCGGTCGGGAAGTACTGCATAAACTGCGGGAAACGGTTGTCGGTATAAACGTCCGTACCCTCTTGGGTAAGTATCCAGCCGAAGAACGCGCCGTTATCTCTTGAGCTCTTGTTCGAGAAGCCTACGTGCTGGACGTCCTTGAGGAACCATGTATTGTTGGGAAGGAATGCAGTGTTTGCGTCAATCATTCTGTCGATTGAAACGTGGGCGGTAACGGGATAGTTGTCGCCGAGCGTCTTGCCGAGGTCGGAAACCGTAGCGAAGCCGCTGGTGTGTCTGGTCTCGATAACCTGGTCGCCCTGACGGAACGAAGCGGGAGATACGGGCGGCATCTGCATATTGTAGTGAGAAACTACGGAAACGGTTACGCCGTCAGCCTGAGCCTGCTTGAGGAAATCGCCTATCTTGGTCTGAACGTTGTTGTGATAGTCGTAAACCTTGCCCCAGAAGATTGCTCTTTCCTCGGGCGAGCCTTCGTTCATGCGCGCGCCCATATACTTAACCGCGCTCTCAAAGTACTCGGCGGGAACGAACGACCACATACCCGTGTTATAACCGAACGTGGGAACGAGTACCTCAACGAAAAGTCTGTCGCTTTCGTATT
>JAEEGF011868901.1_pt1 | contig 17153 bp, 14 predicted proteins | sample 9134171 | NCBI WGS metagenome assembly JAEEGF01 (sample SAMN16246542, study PRJNA631951) | gut metagenome | biome: gut microbiome; feature: rumen; material: AP-attached | host: Bos | place: Iran: Karaj | collected 2018-10 | reverse complement strand
CTTCTTGTTCAGATACCTGGCATTCGCAAAGAGACCGAAACTCTCCATCTCGCCGGCGATCACATCATACGGCGGCTTTCTGTCCAGGCTCCTGTCGAAATAGAAGCAGTCGCCGCTGTTGACGATGCCCTTGTAGATGAAACGACCCTTCTGCTTCGCCGTCTGCTCCAGCAGATCCGTGATCCCCTGATCCGGAAGCATCAGATCCTCCTTGTAGCCGAAAGCCGTATCCGCAAAAGAGGAAGTCGAATAAGCCGCCTCCACCAGGATGATGTCAAAAAGCTTCATTTCCGGCAGATAGCCGCCGCAGGAACCGATGCGGATGATGTTCTCCACACCGTAGTAATTGTAGAGCTCATAGGAATAGATCCCGATCGAAGGGATGCCCATGCCATGTCCCATGACCGAGATCGGAACGCCCTTGTAGGTCCCCGTGTAACCCAGCATGTTGCGCACATGGTTGAACTCCTTTGGATCATCCAGGAAATTCTCCGCGATGAACTTCGCCCGCAATGGATCGCCGGGCATCAGAACGGTCTTGGCGATATCGCCGACCCTGGCAGTGTTGTGAGGTGTGCCGTTGAATTCACTCATATTTTTTCTCCTTATCCTTATTGATCTATGACAAGACGCAAAGTCCTGTTCAGACTCTCTTTTCCGATACGGAAACCATAGAGATCGCGCAGATCCACATGCGGAAAGTAATAGCGCTCTCCATCGAAAGTCACTTCCAGCATCTTTTCTTTCTCTTCGACGGTCAGCCGATAGCGGACCCCTTTTTTCCATTCAATTTCATAGGAACACAGCAGTTCCTCCCTGACCTTCTTCCTGATCAGGACGAGCCTGTCTTTCCGCAGACCCAGAGCGTAATGATCCAGATAACCGCGCATCGAGAAGACCAGCAGGTGTTCCTCTCCCTTTTCCGCGATCATCTCCCATTCCATTTTCCGGTAGCGGTCTCCATAGGCGCCGCTGGATATCAGTCCGTGTTCACCGCTTTCCCCGACCAGACCTTCAGCGATCTTCCAGTTTCCGGAATGTTCCACGAAAGCCCTGACATTGTTCATGTAGTCGCCGCCATAGCGCGGACCGTAGTGATCGGTCGCCAGATCTCCAAAGTCATAGTCCAGTTTCGGCTTCCTGATGACGCGCATGTCCCTTATCGAATAGGGCCTGTCTGCCCGGATGCCGATCCGGTTGGCTGTGTAGTTCGGCCCGCAGGGGATCATAAGACTCAAATGCGCCGTATCTTCCTGTCTCTGCAGCGACTCCTTCCCGTCGCAGTCCCTCACATAGGTGATGAATGTCGTATCTTCATCCGCTTCCACATCGAAGATGATCTCGTCACCGGAACTGACGACCGGCGAGAATTGCGGATCATAGCGGGCATCATAGAGATCGTCAGCCAGATAGTAGACATATTTATAGATGTCACACGCATCCACATGCAGTTTCCGATCCCTGACCTCCATCCTTCCCTCATCACTCCTCAAGCCCTTCAGCGCATAAGGCAATTCAAAAGGATCATATTCGACCTCCATGCCCTGCAGCCTGTAGGCCAGCTTCGCAAACAGGGAAGCGGAGTCCGATACCGTCTGGATGTTCAGGAAACCGATCGCGCTCGACGCGTTCACGATGTCCCCGATCGGCCTGATCCACTTCTCATCGATGCCATCCAGACCTTTCAAAGCGCCCATGATGCTGCCGACATTGCCGCAGTTGCAGTCGGTGTCCCAGCCGCACCTGTTCAGCATCACCAGCGTCCTGTCAAAGTCGTTTTCCCCGTAGCACATGGCCATGATCATCAGCGCCATGTTCGGAATGATGTGACAGACACCCGGATATCTGTCATAGCCATAATTGTCCTGTATGTATTTCAGACACAGGGTCCAGTCATTCCTGTTCTCTTCATAGAAACGGATGATGTCCCTTGCCGTCTGATAGTATTCCATATCCTTGTCCAGATATTCCAGAGCCTCATCGATGACCTCGTGGATATCCTCTTTCATCATCGCCAGCGTGATGGCGACAGCCACGAAGATCCCGCCCTGTATGCCGTTTCGATCGTGGGTCACGGAAGAAGCCATCTGCGCCATCTGCTTCGCCAGATCGGGATCATAGCCGGCAACATAGCCCCAGCAGTCGGAAAAGATCTGACCGCCGATCTGCTCCGCCATCGTCAGTCCGTTGACTTCGGCACTTCCCGACTTTGGTGCAGGGATCCCCTTCTTCAGATTCTCATAGGCCGTGTGCTCGCTCGAGACGCCGACACCGCCCCACCAGAAGAAGCCCCTGTACTCCTGCAGATAGTTTAAGAAGGTATCGCCGATCTTTTCCGCACTCAGTTCCCCTTCTTCCAGCAGTGCCCGCACAAAAAACAGGGGGCCGTTGAGATCATCATCCGCCGCATAGACATCATAGTCGACCAGATAGCCCTCTTCATCAGGAAAGGCCTCCATGATCTTTTCATGGCTCCAGTTTTCAACAGGTGAACCCAGCCTGACACCGATGACCTTGCCCAGCCAGGCGGCATAGACCTGTTCCAGATATCTGTCCTTGTCCTCTATCCGCAGTTTCATACGAAATGTTTCCTGAAATACTCGATCGTGGCATCCGTCAGTTCCCTGGAAAGATCAGGTCTGCCGTTCCACTGGCCGAAGCCGTGATCCGCACCATTGACTCTCACCAGTTTCCTGTCCTTCGCCTTCTCAAGATCGGCGTAGCTGTTCAAAGCCACCTGATACGGCACCGTGACGTCCTCGTCGCCATGCACGACCAGAGCCGAACCCGCAAACTCCTTCAGACCCTTTTCAACAGGCAATCCTTCACTTTCCCTGATCAGAGCGCCATTGAGTCTGATCCAGCTGTCATCAAAGCCATTGTAGAAATCGACATAACCCTTCTCTTTGATCTGGGCTTTCATCTTTGCAAGGTCCATGCCCAGGAAGGCATCTTCCCCGTTGAAAGCGTCATAAGCGGCAGCCGCCCAGAGACCGATGCAGCTGATCTCTGGATGTCTCTGGATATATAAAGCAGTCAGCCTTCCGCCCATGGAATAGCCGATCATGCCCGTGTCGCTCTTCAGTTCATATCTCTTCTTCACATAGTCCACACAGGACCCGATGTCGGAAAGACAGTTTTCCAGCGTGTAGGAAAGGAAGTCCTCTTTGGACTCATCGCAGCCCGGAAAGCCCATCATGATCGACAGGACCCCATCCTTCGCCAGAGCTTCCGCGACCGTGAGAAAACGTCCGTCCTCGGTCCTTTTGGCCTTGAAACCGTGGGCGCAGATCAGAAGCTTCGCCGGAAAAAGATCCGGTTCCACGATGCTCAGAGGGATCTTCGTCCCTCTCTCAGAAGATACCTGCGTGTCGATGATCTTCATGGGCTCCTTCTCCTTTCACAGATCTTCCCAGTGCTTCCTGACGATGTTCTTTCCATCGGAAGCGATCATATCCCTGTACCAGTAGTAAGACTTCTTGGGCCTTCTGACCAGGCCCGCATCAAAATCGACAGCGACCAGACCGTAGCGCTTGGCCACCCCGTTCTTCCAGGAGTAGAGATCGAAAGTGCTCCAGGCGAAATAGCCCCGCACATCGACCCCCGCATCCATCGCATTCATGATCGCGGCGATGTGATCGTTCATGAAAGAGATCCGGTAATCATCTTCCACCATCCTGACGGAAACATCTTCCTTGACCCCGACGCCATTCTCAGTGATGTAGATCGGCAGATGATAGCGCTCATAGACCTCCTTCAGGCCCTTCTCCAGACCCTGCGGAAAGATCTGCGTCCCCCACTCGTTGTAGATGGCACCCGGCATATCGAAGATCTGCTCGAACCAGCCCTTGATGATGACCGTGTTCTTCCCGCCGGCACCGCTGTTGTTGACGACAAGGGAAGTCTCCCCCTCCGTATACGGCTTCACCAGCATGTGCGAATAGTAGTTGAGGCCCAGGAAATCGACGGTGTTCTCCCTGATGATCCTCAGTTCCTCATCCTTGATGAAAGAGAGATCATACCTCTCGTTCAGGACACAAAGCAGATCGAAAGGGATCTCCCCTTTGGCAGCCGTATCCAGGATCCAGTTGTTGGCATAGTTGTCCGCAAAACGCATCGCGATCTTCGTCATGAAGCTGTCATCCACGCCATTGACCGGGGCAAAGGAATGAACGATGCCCACATGCCCCTCATAGCCGCCTTCTCTGAAAGCCCGCACGCCCAGCGCGTTGGCAAACATCACGTGGTAGGCAGCCTGAATGAACTCGTAAGGGACCTGATGGCCCGGCGGATAATTGCCGATCAGATAACCCGATGCACAGAAATACTTCGGCTCATTGAAAGTGACCCAGTCCCGCACCAGATCGGAAAAAGCCTCAAAACAGACCCTCGCATAATGCTCGAAACCGTAAGCCGTCTGCTTGTTGAGCCAGCCGCCGACCTCTTCCCAGTACTGCGGCAGATCCCAGTGATAGATCGTCACGAAAGGCGTCACGCCATGGCTGTGGCAGGCCTCCAGGATGCGCCTGTAGAAAGCGATGCCCTTCTCGTTGACATGGCCCTCCCTGTCCCTGATGATCCTTGGCCAGGAAAGAGAGAAACGGTAGGCGTTCTGGCCGCCCTCCGAAAGCTGGCGGATGTCCTCCTCAAAAAGATGGTAGTGATCGGAAGCGACATCCCCGTTTTCAAGACCATTGTCATGCAGGTAGACGTCCCAGAGAGACTCCGCCTTCTCATCCAGATCCCATCCGCCCTCACACTGATAGGAAGCCGTCGCCGAACCCCAAAGAAATCCCTTATCCATATGTTCCTCCCTGTTCACAGATCGAAATACTCGTTATCCACTCTGCGCGAACCGATGAAAAAGCGATCGATCCGCACTTCCTCTCTCTTCAGATCCTTCAGGAGCCGCTCATAGACCTTATCCAGTTTAGTCCCGTCCTCATCACGAAACAGCGTGGCATGGGGCACATAGTCCCGATCGAAACAGTCGATCCCGATCTGATACTTCTCCTTCAGAAAGAGATCGATCCTTTCATGCAGACTCTTCAGGCCTTCCTCTTTTTCAAAACGCAGCCAGACCATATCCCCGACCCGGCTCAGATCAAAGGCTCCGCAATCGATCTTTCCCTGACCCGCGATCAGCTGCCGCAGGTCTTCCTTCACTTCCGCAAAAGAAGCGGTATAGAAGCTCCTCTTGAATGACACATGCAAAGGGAAATCGATGAAACGCCTGGACAGACAAAGATCACTGCTTTCCGCAAGACACATCTCAGCGATCCTGTCCTTCACCCGCGTCTCCAGCAGACCGCAGGCCCACATCAGTTCCCCCTTCTTCATACATGTTCCTTATATCAATATCTTATCATTTCAGGCACAAGAAAACCCGGATCATACCGGGTCAGTCTTGCTTATTTAACTGTTTCTTTCAGGTCCTTCGCAGGTCTGAAACCAGGAGCCTTGCTCGCAGGGATATCGACCTTCTCGCCTGTTGCCGGATTGATGCCCTGTCTGGCAGCTCTCTGCTTGACAACAAACTTGCCGAAACCGCTGATATCAACGGTCTTGTCCTCTGCCATCGCGGCCTTGATCTTCGTGAATAAAGAATTGACGAGTTCCAAAGATTCCTTCTTGGAATAACCATATTCTTCAGCTAAAGATTCAGCTAATTCTTTTTTAGTGATCTTTTCCATAAATTTTTACCTCCACCTGTTCTATTTTACCCTAAAAAGGTCTCAATAGTATGTCAAATTACTGCTAAAATCCACATTTTTCTTTGAGCCCTCAAAGATCATCAAAAACTTCACTTTTCAGGCTTTTCCCTGTTCCTCAGTAATCCCAGAGATCCAGAAAGATCTCCACTGTCACATCGCCATCGCCCAGCCATTCCCGGATCTCTTCATCGCTGTGATTGACGATCTTACCGATCCGGGTGAACTGCCAGGTGTTTTGCCCGTAATAGAGGCAGATCTGATCGCCCTGATAGAGGATGATATCGCCCGGTGCGGTCGTGATCTGCTCATCCTTGCTGATCAGGCTCCAGGGCAGAGGTCCGGTCTTTTCAAAACCTCCGTATTCACGCAGCTTCAATTCGATCTTTCCTTCCTGATCGAGCTTGCTGACGAAGTCCCTGCCCGTCTGCGTATCATAGACATAGGCATAGAGCGTATAGCCATTCACCTCAATGGTCAGACTGGTATCCGGAATGTACTCCGTTTTCTCTTCTTTCACGATATCTCCCTTCCAGGTATTGATCCCGCCGAATTCATAGACCTTGTAGTAACCCATATCGGCCAGTTTCTGGGCCGCCTGCTTGCTGCGGTTGCCGCTGCGGCAGTAGACCAGGATGATCTGGGCCTTGTCCGGAAGCTCCGCCGGCATCTGGTAATGGATCTCCTCGTTCGGGATGCAGACCGCACCCGGAATGTGGCCTTCCTCATACTCTTGACGCGTGCGCACATCGACGACGATGTGGCCATCGTCCTTCTCCATCATCTCCGCCGCCTCATCCTGTGAGATCGGAAAGTAGGTATTGACGATATCGTCATAGTCCATCACCGGATCCCTTCTGAAAAAACAGACATAGACCAGGATCCCCGTCACGATCAGTATTCCCGGCAAGATCATCATCATCCTTTTATCCCTCTTCATTTTCCTTCACCATCTTCTCCATATCCAGAAGCCACCTCTTCCTGTCAAGACCTCCGGCATAACCGCGCAGCGAGCCATCGGCACCCAGCACCCTGTGACAGGGCACGATGATGCTGATGGGATTGCGACCCACCGCCATGCCGATCGCCTGCGCCGAAAAAGGCCTTCCGCCATAGATCCTTTCACCCAGTTCCTTATAGGACAGGGTCTGACCAGGGCCGATCTTCAGCAGCTCCTCCCATACCCGGATCTGAAAAGCCGTCCCCTTCAGTCTGATCGCAGGCCTCTTCTTTATGACAGATCCCCTGAAATACAGATCCAGCCACCTCTTCGTCTCATCCAAAACAGGAAGATCCCTTTCCTCATATCCTTCCTCAAGACTCGAAGCATAGTGCTTCTGATCCTGAAACCACAGGCCGGTCAGCTCCTCCTCTTCCCCTGCCAGCAGGATCCTTCCCAAAGGCGAATCATAATGTTGAACACACTGCTTCTTCATATTTTCCATTGATGCTTCTCCATGTCGACACAGCCGTCATTCCTGAACTCCACGCCCTCGCTTCTAAGGAGCGCTTCCTGCTCATCAAAGCCCGGTGCCAGACGCCCCTTGTGATTGACGACCCTGTGACAGGGGAAATCCCCGTAATATGAGGCGTTGCTCAGGATCGTCCCGACCAGCCGGGCGTTCTTCTTTCTGCCGATCACTTTCGCGATCTGCCCGTAGCTCATGACCATCCCCTTCGGGATCTCGCTCACCAGGGAAAGGACCATGTAAGCCAGATCGTCATCCAGTTTCCTGTTCATATCTCTATTATTTCAAAAGACTCCGCGTTTTGCGAAGTCTTTTCTTTTTTCTATTCCACCGCGAACAGCAGTTCCCTGTAAGTCGGGATCGGCCACAGCGACCTGTCACAGAGCAGTTCCAGTTCATCCGCTCTTTCTCTCATGCAAGCCATCATCGGAATGATCCTGTCGCGATAGAAGAAAGCTTCCTTCAAAGCGTCCTTTTCGCTGTTTTCACCAAGCAGCTGCTCACATCTGATGACATGCTCATTAAGCTCCTTCAGCAGGACATTGACCCTCTTGCAGGTCCTTTCCTCATAACTGCCCCTGATCTCCAGATCCAGATCCTTCTTCAGCTTCATGGATTCCATCAGCCTTCTTTCAAAGATGCTGACCGCCGGCATGATGTCCTTCTTCAGCATATCCAGCATCGTCTTCACCTCGACATTGACGCTCTTGTAGTACTTCTCCAGATAGATCTCATACCTGGACCGGCACTCGGCCTCGGTCAGGACGTGATTTTCCGTGAAGACTTTCACGTTCTTTTCATCCAGATAATGCGACAGGGCTTCCGGTGTCGATGCGTAGTTGCTCAGGCCTCTTCTTTCTGCCTCTTTGATCCAGGAAGCATCATAGCCATTGCCATTGAAGATGATCCGCGAATGATCCTGCAGCGTCTGCCGGATCAGCTTCTGGATCGCCGCATTCTTGTCTTCCTGTGGCTCCAGGTAATCCGCGAATTCCTTAAGCGCCTGCGCCACCGCCGTATTCAGGATGGTGTTTGGCGTGGCGATGGATTGCGAAGAACCGGGCATGCGGAACTCGAACTTGTTGCCCGTGAAGGCAAAAGGCGAAGTCCGGTTCCTGTCCGTGTTGTCCTTCGGGAAAGACGGGATGGTATGGACGCCGATCTGCATCGGGATCCTCTTTTCCCCATGATAAGCCTTGCCATCCCTGATGCTTTCAAGGATCGCACCCAGCTCATCGCCGACGAAGATCGAAACGATGGCCGGCGGGGCTTCGGAAGCGCCGAGCCTGTGATCGTTCCCCGCGGAAGAGATCGAGATCCGCAGAAGATCCTGATACTCATCCACCGCCTTGATGATGGCAGAAAGGAAAAGCAGGAACTGGGCATTCTCTTCCGGCGTCTCCCCCGGCTCCAGCAGATTGAGACCGGTATCGGCCTTCAGCGACCAGTTGTTGTGCTTGCCCGAACCGTTGACTCCCGCATAAGGCTTCTCATGCAGCAGACATTCCAGACCGTGCTTCCTGGCCGTCTTCTTCATGATCTCCATGGTCAGATTGTTCTGATCGGCGGAGACATTGACCGTCAGGAAATTGTTCGCCAGCTCGTGCTGGGAAGGAGCGACCTCGTTGTGCTCGGTCTTGGCCTGAATGCCCACCTTCCAGAGCTCCTCATTGAGATCCTTCATGAAATCGGCGACCTTGGTCCTGATCGAACCATAGTAATGATCGTTCATCTCCTGCCCCTTGGGCGGCATGGCCCCCAGCAGCGTCCTGCCGGTCAGGACAAGATCCTCCCTTTGATCGTAGTATCTCTTATCCACCAGGAAATACTCCTGTTCAGCCCCGGCTGTCGCCTTGACATGGGAGATCTCCCTGTTTCCAAACAGTTTCAGGATGCGCATCGCCTCTTCATTGAGTGCTTCCATCGACCGTAAAAGCGGCGTCTTGTGGTCCAGCGCCTCACCTCCATAGGAACAGAAGATGGTCGGGATGCAAAGCACATGGTCCTTGATGAAGGCGTAGGAAGTCGGATCCCAGGCCGTGTAGCCTCTGGCCTCAAAGGTATCCCTAAGTCCTCCGGAAGGGAAGGATGAGGCATCCGCCTCGCCTCTGACCAGATTGTTCGGCGAGAATTCCAGGATGATCTGACCGCCCCCGGCAGTCGAAACGAAACTCTCATGCTTCTCAGCCGTCGCACCGCTCAAAGGGTGGAACCAGTGGGTGAAATGCGTCGCGCCATTCTCGATCGCCCAGTCCTTCATCGCAGCAGCGACTTCCCTGGCGATCTCGTAGTTCAGCGTTGCACCATCCTTGATCGTCTTGCGCAGCTTCTCATAGGTCCGCTTTGACAGCTTCTCCTGCATCACCCTGTCGTTGAAGACCTTTGAACCGAATGTTTCCATGATCTTTGTCATTTTCTTGTCTCCTTTCTCTCCAGCGAAGACCTGACCAGACCCGCGAAAAGCGGATGCGGCCGGTTGGGACGGGACTTGAATTCCGGATGGAACTGCACGCCTACGAAATAGCTCTTGTCGCCATATTCGACCGTCTCCACGATATAGTCATCGGGAGATGTTCCCGATATGACCATCCCATTTTGTGAGAGGATGGTCCTGAATGCATTGTTGAACTCATAGCGGTGTCTGTGCCGCTCGCTGATCGCCTCTTTGCCATACGCACTGCGGATCAGGGTGTTTTCTTTCAGGATACAGGGATAGGCGCCAAGACGCAAGGTCCCGCCCTTGTCTCTCTCGTCCGACTGATCCGGCAGGAAGTCGATGACCTTGTGCCTGGAAGCCGCATTGAATTCCCCCGAATCCGCATCCTTCATCCCGCACACGTTCCTGGCGAATTCGATCACCGCCACCTGCATGCCCAGGCAGATCCCCAGATAAGGGATGTCCTTTTCGCGGCAGTACTTCGCCGTGACGATCATGCCCTCTATACCTCTGCTGCCGAAACCGCCCGGCACGATGATGCCGTCGCAATCCGCCAGCTTCTTTCCGATGTTCTCCTCATTCAAAGTCTCCGAATCGATCCATCTGATCCTGACCCTGGACTCCAGAGAGAAACCCGCATGCGCCAGAGCCTCCGACACCGACAGATAGGCATCATGCAGCTTCACGTACTTCCCCACCAGGCCGATGCAGACATCGTGCTTTGGATGTTTGGCCTTTCTGACCATGTCCTTCCACTCGCTCAGATCCGCCTTCTTCGCCTCAAGAGACAGCAGATCGCAGACGATGTCACCCATATGCTGCTTCTCCAGCATCAGCGGGACCTCATACAAGGCGGACAAAGTCCGGTTCTCGATGACACATTCCCTGGGCAGGTTGCAGAACAGGGCGATCTTCTCGAAGATCTCATCCTCCAGCGGTCTCGAACAGCGCAAAACGATGATATTGGGATTGATGCCCATCCCCTGCAGTTCCTTGACCGAATGCTGCGTCGGCTTGGACTTGTGTTCCCTGGAAGAATTCAGATAAGGGACCAGCGTCACATGGACATAGATGACGTTCTCCTTCCCCTGTTCCAGACCGATCTGCCTGGCCGCCTCGATGAAAGGCTGTCCCTCGATGTCGCCGATCGTGCCGCCGATCTCCGTGATCAGCACATCCGGATCGTTCTTTCTGGCCGCCGCGTATATGAAATCCTTGATCACATTGGTCACATGCGGGATGACCTGAACGGTCTTGCCCAGGAACTCACCCTTTCTCTCTTTATTCAGGACCTCCCAGTAGACCTTTCCCGTCGTCAGGTTGGAAAAACGGTTGAGATCCTCATCGATGAAACGCTCATAGTGCCCCAGATCCAGATCGGTCTCCGTCCCGTCTTCCGTCACGAAGACCTCTCCGTGCTGGAGCGGAGACATGGTACCGGGATCGACATTGATATAAGGATCCAGCTTCTGGGAAGCCACCTTCAATCCTCTCGCCCTCAGCAATCTGCCCAAGGAAGCAGCCGTGATCCCCTTCCCCAGACCTGAGACCACACCGCCTGTCACAAATATGAATTTCGTCATAAGGCACCTCCGTAAAACAAAAAAACAACATCGCCAGCGATGTCATTCAAGAGGGGTTCAAAAACCAGTTTCCATGCCCCTTTTCCATGGAACAAGATGATGTGTACGGCCGTACCCAAACTTTACTTTTTAATGTTAAGACTGACAAAAATCCTTTGTCAATGCATTTTTCGGGAAATATAATCCGGAAATACCACTTATCAATAATGGTACTGAAAACTTTTTCTTTTTTTGCCATCGGGACATAAAAAAAGCAGATATATCGCCTGATATATCTGCTGCATTTTATCCGTTCTTTGAATGATCGGGCTTCTCCGGTGGCTCTTTACCATCCTCCGGCTTATGATCGCCATCAGGCATTCCGCCTCCCGGCATTTCCGGTCTGTCGCCATGATCTGAAGAGGAAGCCGCCACATAGACGATCGCCTCCCCTGAAGAAGCATTTCCCTGCACATACTCTTGTCCATCGACATAGAGCTTATGTCCGTTCAGATCGATCGAATCGGCAGTGCAGGTCAAAGAAGTGATATGGGAATCGGCTGTCAGAGTCCATTTTGAACCCTCTTGCATCTCGACATAGACCTCACCCTCTTCACCGTCTTCGTTGATGGCACCGGTATAGACGGAGCTGTCTTTCAGATACAGGTTCAGCGTAGACACAGGATCGACCAGGATGTCTCCTTCGATTGTCTGTTCAGCAAGTTCCATCGTGACATGACCGCCATTGGAGCCTTCGCTTCCCCAGCCGGCCGCAGCCGCTCTCAGGAAGAGACCCTCCGCATCTTCATTCGTGATCGCGACACCGTTCAGGCTGATCGATGCCACGGTATTGTTCACAAAGAAGATGTCGCCGTTTCTGTTCAGCAGGGATCCGCCATTCATCGTGAATGAAGCGAGTCCCTCATCCGCATCGCCGGACATGGACTGATAGATCATGACTGCCTGATACCAGTCCGACTTGTCGGAATTCTTTGAAACGTTGCTGGCGACCAGCTCGACGTCATTCAGCGTCACGCTGTTCTGTCCTTCCACGACGACGCCCTGGGAAGAAGTCGATTCCAGATAGGCATCGCTCACCGTGACATCCGCTGTGGAGTAGATGACAGGTGATCCCTTGCCATCCGTCACATAGGATCCCTTTGAAACATTGACGATGCCTCCGCCTCTGTCCGATCTGATGGCGGCTGACGAGTTGCCGCTGGTGTGGATGTTCAGATTGGAAGCGTTCATCGTTCCACCGCCTGTCGTCATCAGGCCGCCTGAGCAGTTTCCTGATGTTTCAATGACGGAATCCGAAATATTCACCGTCGTTCCCTCGCCGTATGAGAACACGCCGTTGGCATGGGTCCCGTCGGTCTCCACGACGATCTGATCCAGATCGAGCGTTGCCCCATCTGTGGCGAAGATCGCGGCATTCTCGCCATAGAAGTCGGCCTCATCGCCGGAAGAATCGCCGCTCTTTTCAACTTTGACATTTGAATAAGAGGCTTCTTCGCCAACCGCTTCTATGGCATGCGCACCGTCCTCATCCGATATGTATGTCTCTTCGATCGCGATCTCTTCCTTCTGCGGGATGGAATGATCATCGGCCGAAGCTTGGACTGTTTCCGTATTTCCTGTTTCCTGATCCTGCACCTGCTTCTGTGCACAGGCACACAGGGACAGGCTTAAGGCGACACTCAACACCAATAACACAGACTTTTTCATGTTCAAGTCCTCCTTGTATGCCTCTACTTTAAGGTCTCTGTCTGAACTTCAGGTGAAGAAAAACGGAAAAACGGGTGAATTAAAAAAGGCAGGACAGCGCTGATCATGCAAGCGGCATCCTGCCTTCTGTATCGTTTTTATTCTGCGGCAGCTGAATAGTACTTCTGTCCGTAGATATCCGTGAACTCGTAAGACATCAGCGTCTTGTAGTCCGCGATGCTGAGATCGCCCAGATAGAGATCATCTTTGACGATCAGCTTTCCTTCCAGCTTGTAGGCGTCATTGAAAGTGCCGTCATAGCTGTAGTGATCGCAGATCAGCTCGATCTCATCGCCCTCGGCGAACTCATAGAGGTTCTTGGCAACGACATCGGATTCATCCCTGTAGTCGAATGCCGCACCCACGATCTCAGCCGACTCGTCATCGATCATCGTGATCAGGTTGGCATACTTGCCATTGATCAGGACCGGGATGCGTCCGGTGTAGATCGTATTGTCGCCGTCGACCGTGCTGTAAAGCTCATAGTAGGCTGCGACATGCCATTTCTCATTGTCGTCAGAGACAGCCAGCCACATCGTCTCCTGAGGCTTCATCAGATTTCCGGCACCGTCGATGTCGTAGATCGAATCCTTGCCCAGATCGATGTATCCGTTTCCGTCATCGATGAACATGTTCAGTTTCAGGGAATCCACCAGTGACCACTGATCCTCACTCAAAGCGATCTTGTCCTGCTTCCAGTTGAGATCCGCATCGAAGTGATTCTCGACGATGTATTTGACCATGTTCTCATTGATCCTGCCGCCGAACAGCGCGTCAAGACCGCTGCCGTAGTAGCTCGAATAAGAGTCATTGGACGAATAGGAACCGTTCAGGAAGAGGTTCAGCACATCGAACAGCAGTTCCTCGCTGCTCTGTGAAGAGTAGTACTGGGAAGGATCGAATCCGCTGTAGTTCTGATATGCCGAATGAGAACCGCCTGAAGCGACCTGACCGGAAGTCTGGTAGGAAGCGAAGTTCCTGACGACCTTCGAATAGTCCTCGTTCATATCGATCTGATCGTATGTCTTCAGGATCGTATTGACATATCTGGTCGAACGATACGGGAAGTAGATGGACAGGCCATAGGCATTGGACATGCCCCTGGATGTGTTGTTGTATTTGACAGCCTTCATCAGAGACTGGCAGAGATTTCTTGCCTCAGGCGTATCGATCCTGTTGGCCAGGTCGACCAGGTCGACCATATCGATATAGGAATCGCTTGCGAACTCTCTGCTTCCCTTTCTGGCGGCAGCGACCGTGCGGTAATCGGTATCGATCAGCGCATTCGTCGACTGTGAGAAAGCGGTCATGGCTTTCGGAACCAGACCTTCCATCTCCGCCAGGTCGATGACAGACAGCGTTGCCTTCTGACCCGGCGTATCGGTCGAACACTTCGAAACGAAATCATCCGCGATGTTCTTGCCGATCTGGACCGTGTTCATCGACGTGTCGCTGTTGAACCTGCTCAGCCAGTTGGTGTAGTACCAGCCGATGCCCGGTTCGGACTCCTCGGAAGCGATCATGTAATCCGCATGCTCACCCAGCATCAGAGCCGTCTCGGCCGTAGCCATCAGACAGGCATCGAAACCGATGAAATCGAATTCGACACCGGCCTCCGTCAGAGCCTGATCCAGCTGACCGAGCGACATGGAACCGCGCTTCGGATACTTCTCATCATAGCCGTAGCCGCTCACAGAACCCCCGCCGTGATCCCAGAGGATGAGTTCATAACGGTTGGCTTCGAAATTGTCCGTACAGAATTCGATGAAAGATACCAGGGTATCCGGATCCACCATCGAACCGGTACCGGCATTATCCACCAGACAGCCGATCTGGCCGTTGCCCACGACCTGATAGATCTGATTGTAACGGTTGGAAATGATATTGGTATGCCACTTCGTCGTACCGCCGGTGTAGACGATCAGATTGATGTTATCCAGTCTGGCATTCGCCATCTCCTGCAGGTCGTACACGCCCATGGCCGCCTGGGATTCCAGGTCGGAACCGCACATGTAGACCATGATCGTGACCTTGTCCTTCTGCTGGCCCAGGATATCGGTGCGCTTCGGACGGATGCCTGAAGTGACATCCAGATCGAGCTTCCCGACATTGGAAGTCAGCTGCCAGTTGCTGGAATAGACGGTCGAAAGGTTGGAATTGATCCCTTCATATCCCGCCTTGTTGTCATCCTTGGGTTCTTCCTGCGGTTTCGGTGTGTTGTCGACCGTATTGGTCTCCGGCTTGTTGCCGCCGTCACCGGAACTGACGAGGAAAAAGCTCATCAGGAAGTTCACCAGCAGGAACGCAATGACCAGGAAGATCAGGAATTTGAATATGCTGAACCTACTTCTTCTCTTCATTTCTGCTGCTCCTGAGAAGCCTGCGGACCACGGACATGAACCCGCCTTCGCCTACTCTCTGATACGTGCCAAGCCCCTGTGATCTTCTCACCTTGACGGCTTCGCCTTCAACGATGTGTCTTTTTCTTCCGCTTGTTTTTCTTTCGCTCATTCTATTCTCCTTCCACTTGTTCAAAATCAACGCCATCTTCGCTTTCAAACGCATCCAGATAGCGCATGGCCAGATCCAGAGACTGTTTGTGTTCCTCGCCATCCCTGATCAGGCCCGGGAATTCATTGACCCGGAAATAAATATTGTCGATCTCCCTGTTATCCAGCTTCATATCGAAGCAGATGTCCACGTCATCGCTGTCCGGATAAGCTTCCTCAAAGATCGAGATCTCCTTGATCTCATCCAGTTTCACGACATCCGCGTTCTCCTTCTTCAGATCCTTGCGCTTGGAGATCACGAACTGCCTGCCGCCCTCATCCAGATAGAGGCTGTATTTGCCCGCCACCGTCTTATCCGTTTTGAAAGCCTCCAGCTTCTTCAGATTCTCCTGACGGTATTCCAGATGCTTCTTGAAGGCATCCAGATCCATCTTCCGATAATCATCATCATTCAGCCAGGGGGAAGCGGGTTTGATGCAGTTGCGGCACAGCACGCCGTCTTTTATCTTCTTGTTTCCATATCTGCTCAGCGGCTCCCCGCAGAGCACACAGATTTTTTCATTATTGTTCATATCTGATTCTCCATATCTATATTTTATATTAAATCTTCTTTTGAAAAACAAAAATGATACCTTCCCCGTCAAGTAGACAGAGGAAATAATTAAATCTCAATGTACAGGATAACCATCCGTTTTGCAGAAGATGATCTACGATACAGATGGTTTTCTTTTGTTCTATTGTGTCTGCAATGATGAATGATCCTTCGCTTCTTCGATACGCTGCCAGAACCTGATGATCTTCGGGTTTGGCGCGATCGGATAAAAGACCGGATCCTCTGCTTCCAGAGCTTCCTTTCTGACCTGGCCGCACGTCTTTCCCTTGAAGCGCTTTTGCGGATAGTGATTGATGTAGTAGTCTGATGTCCTGTCGATCGCTGCGATCATGCCCTCCTTTGTTGTCGCATCTGGACACAGGACGGCCAGGTTGTCCTTGAACTGACCCTGGAACTGTTCGCAGGGACCATTGCCGATTCATTTTGAAACTCTGGACATCGACTGGATCATCCCGTAGCTTTCAAGTTCCGCTTTGAATACAGCTCTTGTGAACTGAAAGCCCCGGTCGGAATGATATAAAGGTGTTGCCATGGGATAAGCCTCATGAGCCTTCCTCAGGGTTTCATTGGTAAGGATGGTATCGTTTCTTTCCGATACGCAAAGAGCTATGGGATATCTGTCATAAAGATCGATGACGCAGCAGATATAGAGTTTGCCGTTTGTTGCCGGGATCTTTATCTCAGTGATGTCCGTACACCACTTTTCATTCGGCCTGTGCGCATCGAAGTCTCTGTTCAGGATGTTTTCGGCTGTGATCTCCGGCGATGATCTTGAGTAGTTATAGGAAGGCTTCCTCCTGTAACTGGAGACGATGTCGTTGATGCACATGAGACGGTAGATTCTTTTGTGGTTGCATACAAGACCGTATTCGTTTCGTATATAATAGGTCATCGTCTTAGATCCGAATAGGGAATTGTTGGAGGATGAGACTTCCTTTATGATGTCCAGATATCTCTGGTTCTCCAGCTCTCTTGCAGAAGGCTTCTTTCTCAGCCATTTGTAATAGGCCTGCCTTGATACGCCAAGTTCCTTAGCCATGAAGGAGATATCATAGTCTTCCTCTTTGTGAAGCTCCTTCATCAG
>JAEEGF011272990.1_pt1 | contig 17153 bp, 8 predicted proteins | sample 9134171 | NCBI WGS metagenome assembly JAEEGF01 (sample SAMN16246542, study PRJNA631951) | gut metagenome | biome: gut microbiome; feature: rumen; material: AP-attached | host: Bos | place: Iran: Karaj | collected 2018-10 | reverse complement strand
CGTTTGTAATCGTAACACTATGCATTTTCAATCGTGGCTGCGTTCTTTCTTTGCCCTACCGTTTCAAGTCACCCATAAAAGCGTTATTTATCTTAAATTGTGTTAAATCTAAGTACCTTGCGATACAAGGTATTCAAATAATGCCTACCTTTGCAGTATCAAAACTCGATATTTTATAAAAAATGAATACGGACAACACGAAATCGCAGATGCGCAAAGGGATGCTCGAGTACTGCATCATGCTCTTGCTCAGGCACCAGCCTTGCTATGCTAACGACATCATCCAGCGCCTCCACGAAGCCGAGATGATTGTGATGGAAGGCACGCTCTATCCGTTGCTTTCGCGCTTGAAGCGCGACGGCATCCTTGGGTATGAGTGGCGTGAAAGCACGCAAGGCCCTCCTCGCAAATACTACATCCTGACCGATGAAGGGCAGGAGGCGCTTGCCCAGCTCGATGCAAATTGGGAGGAAATCCTGCGAACCGTAAACATCCTGAAACTCGAAGAATAAACACTTAAACAAATAAAACAATGAAAAAGAACATCAGCATCAACCTGTTTGGCACCTTATATAATATAGATGAGGATGCCTACAACCTCCTCGAGAACTATCTGAACAGTATGAAACGCTACTTCTCCCGTCAGGAAGGAGGAGAGGAGATTGCCGACGACATCGAGCATCGAGTGGCCGAACTCCTTTGGAAAAAGCGCGAGGCAGGCATGACTGCAGTCAATATCGAGACGGTAAAGGGTATTATCGACACTATCGGAAACGCCGAAGACATTGCCGGAGAAGGTGGAAGCAAGTCGGAAAGTGCCTTTGCAAACTACAATAAGAGGGAGAGTGGAAACGGGCAGGAAACGGGCTTCAAAGAGGACTTCAAGCATTTCAGCGAAGAAGCAGGCAAGTTTGCAAACGATGCCTATATCAGAGGAAAAGCGCATGTCCGCTCACATCGCTTCTATCGTTGTGCCGACGACAAAGTCCTGGGCGGCGTTTGCTCTGGCCTCGCCGTCTATTTCGAAAGGGGAGAGCCAGTCATTTGGCGACTCGGAGCCGTCGCTCTCACCCTGATTGGCATCGGTCTGCCCCTACCTATTATATATATTGTAATGTGGCTTGTGACGCCTGCAGCCCTTACTGCAGAAGACCGTTTGCGTCAGAAAGGTATGGACGTCACACCCGACAATCTGGCTCAGCAAGTTGTGAACGACACGGAACCCGTTGTTGTGAAGGACGAGAACAAAGGCTGTCTGAAGGCCTTCCTCATCACTATTGTCATCTGTTGCATACTGCCTCTCATCATCTTCTTTATCCTTTGGGGCAATATAATCTGGAGGGTTTTCTCAGACTTTTAGGTGAGAAAAAACAAAGAAGGCAGCTCCTTGTCGCGGGGCTGCCTTTTTCGTTCTCAGATGAGGTTCAGTAGAGAACCTTCTTTCCATTGATAATGTAGATGCCCTTTTGTGCCTTGCTGACTCTTTGGCCACTAAGGTTGTAGATAGTCTCTGGCTTAAACGAGGGCGCATAAACAGTCTTTATCTCAGTCGCGTTTTTGAGTGCTTGCTCTGCTCGCTCGATAGCTTGGCGCAAAGAACTCATGCTCTCGGCCGAGACGGTGCCTGCCACGATGAGCGAACGCATGGCTTGAGTCTCCGCCATCAACGCGTCGAAAGCTTCCTTGACCGCAGGTTTCTGGTAATAAGGCGAGGCTTCTTCGTCGATGGTGACATTATGCACCTGAAACTCACTCATGGCAAAGATGTGACTGTCGGCGCGTTTGCCGATGGTTTCCATTACCTGAAAGCGCAAGAAACGCGAGGCGTCATCGGAAAATAGGACTGGGGAAACATACTCTTCGCTGACTGTCGTTGGCATACCTTCCGTGAGTCGGGCAATCGGCAGGAAGTTTCTTACGGTTGACGAGGTTGAGACAACGATGTCCGAAGGCGTGTCTGGCAAACCGTAATCGGGGTTCTGCGAGGGCTTGAAACTGAAGGCAAAAGCACCGATGCCGCCTGTTATGCGTGCCTGAATGTAAGACATCTCATCGGGCCAAGTAATGCCGCTGTACCAAGTCTCGTAGTATGTGTCGGTCTTCCTGTCGATAAGTTTTGCCAGACTGTGCGCTTCTTGTTGTGCATTATTGGCATTCGAGGAAAGAGTCGAAGCGTTGAGAACAAGTCTGGAACTCGTATTCGGTTGCGCAACGAACGCTTTCGAATAAGTCTGTAAAGCCTGCATGAAGAGGTTCTCTGGCGAGTTCTCGTGGAGTGCTTTCTCTGCTTCGTCCGTCAGCTCCTGCAATGTAACCTCGTCGGGCCTCAAGTAATGATTGGTGCGCAACTGGTAGATGGCGTTGACGCCAGCAGAGGTCAAGAGGATGACAGAGGTTTCGGAATTGGGGTTGACGCCAACAAACTTGCCACTGATGCCGATTGAGAAGCCGTCGCCTGTCTTCTTGATGCTGATGGGCATGGGCATGTCGGAAAGCACCAAGGAAGTCCCTTCGACACGAAGATACTTCTTAGCTCCGAGGTTGTAGAGATAGTACTCGTTGTACTTGTCTGAATGGAGGACCATCCAGTTGCAGTAAGGATCGGAGACATGGCACGGTTGCTTATATGCTTCGGCTGCAGTGGCGACACTTGAACCTACGATGGAAGGCATATTGTCTGTGGTCGCGATGATGTCTCCACGTCCCGAAATGTTATGAATCTGATAAACAGCTTTTGGCGTGAAAGACTCTGCCTTGGCTACGATGCCGTAGTTAAGTGGCTGGGCTGTCTCGCCAAGATCCTCAATGGCTTGTCTCAAGGCATCAATGTCGGTGCAGGTTCCGTTGGCATAAACTGCAAGCAGGTGCTCAAGGTCGGCAGGAGCATAGCCACCCCAATTGTCGGATTCGTCAATGATCTGCTGGGCGAGGTCGAGCATGTCGTCAAGCCTGTACGTATTCTTGAAGTAGAGTTCGTTGATGACAAGGTCTGTACCATAGCCTGCCAAGAAGCGTATGCGGAAGTATTTGGCAGTAACAGGCTCCGACAAATAAATGGTGGGTGAGGTGGAATCCTCAATGTTGAGGCGCGTTTCGACAGTCGTCCAACGCGTGCCATTGTCGGAAACGGAGAGCATCATCTGTTTTGCGCGATACTTGCTCTCGCGGCTCTGGTAGAGCTCAATTGACCTGACGGTAACGGTATCGGGTGCTTCGAAGACAAAGGTATGAGGATATCCCACCGAACCATTCTTCCACTTGTTGTGGTAGTAGGCGCTCCTGTTGCCGTCGAGTAGCATGGTAGCACGTCCGTAATCGCCTTCGCCCAAAGTCTCTTCGTCACTCCAACTGATGACTTTCCATGTGGCAGGGTCGGAAACGGTGCGTGTCAACTCGATGCGCGATTGCATGGTCCATGCCTGGTAATGAAGGATACCTTCGTCGACGCGATGTTCCAGGCGTGCAATGTTGATGGTATCCACCCAAGGCATCTCGCCCATGACGGGAGGCTCGCAGGTGCTTGCGCTGTCTCGTGTTCCCATGTAACCTCCCGTCTCCAGATAGAAGGTCTTGTCATAAAGTCCCGTGAGCCCGTGTCCGTAATCATAACGTGAATTGCGTTGGTTCTTGCCTTGCGTATGGCCGTAGCCTGCATGGTTCAGTGCATACCACTTGCCATTTGCAGCAGAACGCATGGCTCCGTTGCGGAAGTAGCAGCGTCTCATCAGGTTGCCACCCTTTTCGCCGAAATTCTCCAGGAAGCTGTATATGCCGCTTGTGAGTCGGTTGGCTCCCGCCATACGAAGCGTGCCCATGTAGTGCCAGTCAGCCTCTTCGGCTTGTTTGAACCAAACCGACTGCAGGGTACTCTCGTATTCCTTGACGTTGCCAAGTGAGTCTTTGACACTGATGATGTCCGGACGGACATTGTAAAGGAATTGTACCCAATGGTCGAACTCCCAGAAGTCATCGCGGTTGTAACGTATGCTTGAGCCTGTGCCCTCGCCTCCGAAACGTGTGGCGTAGGCTTCCGGACCTAAGTCCACGGCAGCGGAACGCATGATGTCGGGCAATGTCTTGTCCTTGTCCACGTCGCCATTGTCCCAAACAGAGAAGAGAACAGTATGTCCGTAACTGCCGTCACTGCGGTTAGGCATCTGTATGCCGGAGTACATACCGTCAGTTCCGATTGCCATTTGATAGGTTGCCGGCTGTTTGTAAGCGCTTGGGTACATCACTTCCAGGTACGTCCAGTTGTAGCTTTGGCCCGAAGGCGCTCCAGGGACCTCAGTGCTCCACCATAGGTGAACACTTGGAGCCATGAATATCTCGGAGTCTGTGATGCTGAGTGTAGAAGTACGTTGGAAGAGGAGCGAGTTGAGTCGGTCTGAACTTGAACCGTTTGGACAGGTTAGTTCAAAACGGTACCAGCCGTCATAGGGCATTTCCGTGTCGGGCATTATCTCCATTCGTTGCTCTGCCGACGTGGTAGTTGTGCTTGTCGTGGTTTTTTCAAGAACGACGGTTCCAGTGGCGGGATGTACGATGCGGACACCGAAGGAAAGCCTTTTGCCCGATGTCTTGAATACGGCGTCGGCACGAACATGTCCCGCTGGGAAGTGGATGCCATAGACCAGGACTGTGCCTGCGGGATAGCTCCAGTTGATGTACGTGTCCGAACGCTGGCTGCCTGTCGCTTCACCATTAAGTTCGCGATAGTGGCGCGCAGGCCAAATTGTATCAGTCTTTGCTTGCCAATCAGTTGCATGTGTCGGCAGGATAGAAACCAGTGCCAGACATGCCAACAATAAACCTTTCTTCATTGCCTGATTATCTTTTAAGACGATTATTTGGTTACTTTCAGATATATGCATCCGTGTGTGGGAATGGTGCAGATCAACTCGTCGGCAGAGAGGTCTTTTTGCCTCCAGAGGTCGCGGAACTTGAAGTTCGGCGAGATGTATTTCTTGATGTCAACCTGTTTGTCTTCTTCGCCAACGTTGAAGATACCGAAGGCCTGACTACCGTCTGCAAGGGGACGTGCCCATACTTCGATGTCACCATCCTTGGAAACGCGGTCAGCCTGCTTGCCAAGGATGTCTTGATTGATGAGGTTGACCTCGTGATTGCAGAGAAGACCGATGGTGAAGTCGTCCATCTGAGCGATGTCGCAACCAATGAGCATATTGGAGGCAAGAAGTGTCCAAAGCGTGATGTGGGTGTATTGCTCGTCGGGTGTGAGGCGGCTGTCGCGAAGGTTGCTGCTCCATCCCACTTTGCCCACGATGAGCATGTCGGGGTCGTTCCAATGTCCGGGAGCGGCATATTCTGCCAAACCGGCCTGACGGCGGAAACCTATGTCGTACATTGAGCGCCAAGTATCTGTGATGTCGCCTGTGGTGCGCCAGCTGTTGGCATCTACAAAGCGACCCCATTCCCATACGTTAGCCATACCATATTGGCAGAGGCTGTAGAAGATGTCGCGAGGCTGTTCGCGCAGGAACTTCTGCATGAGCAGGTAGGGACGTACATAGGAGGCAACGCCTTTGTCCTTCTCTTTCGCATGTTCACGACTATAGCCGCACCAGTCGTACTTCAGGTAGTCGATGCCCCAGCTGTTGTAGCTCTCGGCATCCTGTAGCTCGTGGTCGATACTTCCGAGGTAACCGCCGCAGGTATAGTCGCCAGGAGATGAGTAGATGCCAAACTTCAGACCGCGCTCGTGGAGCCAGTCGCCAAGGGCTTTCATCGATGGGAACTTATTGTTTACTGCAATGGTGCCATCGGGATTGCGCTTCTCGGCTTCCCATCCGTCGTCGATGTTCATGTAGCAATAGCCGTAGTCGGCAAGTCCTTTGTCGAGGAGCGCTTGTGCAGAAGACATGACTTTCTCCTGCGACACGCTCAGTGCCCAGCAGTTCCATGAGTTCCAACCCATCGGAGGAGTGAGAGCTATCATGCGGGCGCCTACTTTCAGGGTGAACTTCTGCGATGCCTTGCCTTTGGCGTTCTCGGCAACAACGGTGAAGGTATAGTCGCCAGGTCTGTCAATCTTTCCGCTGAGCACACCGTCGGCTTCCTTGAGGTTGAGGCCTGCAGGCAGGTCAGCGCAGGTGAATTTCATTGGGCGTTCTCCCGATACGGGGAAACGGTAGATGACTGGTGAGCCTGGGCGTACGCCGAACAAAGGAGCGGCGTTGAATCGCGGAGTGGCTGGAGCTGCAGGCGTAAGGATGTACTTCAAGGGCAGACGCTTTGTGATTGTCTTTCCAGTCTTCGAGTCGGTGTATTGTGTCGTAAGCACGCACACTTTCTTCTTGTCGTAGGGAACAGTGAGGCGTACGGGCTTGTTCTGCTTGATGCTCATCTTCTTGGAGAGCTTCGAGAGCACGGCTCCGCTTTCGCGGTCGATAATGCTGACGTCGAGTTTGCCATTCTGAACGACGGGATACACGTTGTTCAATTCGATGTTGCAATGTGCATTACCGTCATTGACATCTGTGAAGTTCATCTTCAGTCCGTCCAAAGCACTTGGAACGCGGATTGAGAGGGGACGCTCGAAGAGGCCTCCAGGCTCGCCTGCATTATAGACACGAATGGCGATGACGTTGTCTTGATCCCATCGGATGCCGCCTGTCTTGATGTCAACAGGATAACTGCGAGGAACGCTCCAGGCAGATTTGTAGCCTCCTGCATCACCAGGCATGCCGCCAGTCTTGCCAATGAGTTTGCCGTTCAGGTAGCATTCGTCGGTATCGTCGGCCTTGGGCAGGTCGAAGATGACGAACTTCTCTTGCTTAGCGCCCTTGAGCATGCTGCTTGGAATGTTGAGGTGTACGCGATACCAACCATAGGCGTTGTTGATGGCATAGCCCTGGTCGTCCCAGTTCTTTGTCATGTCTATTTCGCCCCAAGCGGCATCATTGGTTTCGGGCTTTGCCCAACTCAGGTCGTCTCCCTTCTGGAAACGGGCCTTGCTAACGCTTACGTTTTGGGCTTCAACACAGATGCCCACAAAGGTCAAAAGGACCAGTAAAAAGTGTCTTTTCATCTTTATAATAATATATAAGGTTATAGTTGTTATTTAGTCAAAATTGTAGGGCGAAATTACTAATTATTTCCCATATTCACAAAGAAAACGCGATATTATTTCCGCAACTGGCACAAGTTTGCAAATTAGCCACGCCTAGTTGCTAAACTAGACGTGCTTAGTTTGCCAACGTGGCACGTGATAATTGCAATCGTCACACTAGTAAATTGCAAACGTCACACGTGATGTTTACCAACGACACTGCCTGTGTTTTTTCTCTTCCCCAAAAGAAATCCCCGACACGCGAACAGTGTGTCGGGGATGTCCTATGTTCTGTCAGCTGACAGAGTAGGGGAGATGGAGTGTGTTAGTCGCTCCAAATGTCCCAAGCGTATTGTTCCTTAGTGAGTGCATCAGCGCCGTCCACGGGTTTTTCGGAGTTGATGATCAGGCTCTCTGCCAGCATGCTGACAACCTGAGCCTCTTCTATCTTCATTGCGGGTGCTATATATTTCATTGCTTTTATAATTAAGTGTTAGTAATTAATTATTCGGAAGAGTCCCTTCTCCCTCCCCAAAGGAGGGGAGGGATGCGAGGGGACAATGTTTTTTTAGTAAAGCACCTTCTTGCCGTTAACGATATTGATGCCCTTCTGAACCTTGCTCAGGCGCTGGCCTGCGAGGTTGTAGATAGGACCGTTCTCGGCAACCTTCTCAACATTAGCGATGCCAGTAGCACCATCTTCGCTGAAGAGGAAGCCCTTAATGTCGGAAGCGACATCCAGGTATGCCTTGCCAGCAGCGATGTTGCCAGTTGTAGCCTGATAGAAGCCAATCTCTTCGCCTTCGGGCTTAGCAAGGATGTACTTGCCGGCAGCTTCGATGGGCTCGAGAGTACCCTTCAGGTCGTTATCCTCGATGGGAGCAGCCTCGGCAGCGATAGCAAACTCGTAAACGCCGGGATCACCCTTCAGGACAACACCTGTGAGAGCAGGAATGGTGCCTTCAACCGGTGTCAGTGCCAGATAAGTCTTGGCAGCCTTGCCAGTGTATGCAACTACGCTTGTGGGTTCGGGAACCTCAGCACCTGCTGCACCGAGCATTGCAACTTCGTCAGCCGTCAGAGCAACATCCCAGAGGCGGATCTCAGATGCCTGAACATCGTTCTCTTCTCCATCGTTGTCGGTGAAGAAGTAAATCACATCGCTCAGTGTCCAGTGAAGTCTGGTGGGATTAACTGCCTGTGTGGCAGCTACGACCTTAACACCGTCAACATAAACAGTAGGAATATAGTTCTCGCAGGAGAATACTACGCGGTACCAGGTATTCAACTCATAGCTGCCGCCGTATTTCATGCCTCCGAGATTGATGCCAATCGTTCTGCTGCCGTTCTTCTTATTGTAGTAGAAGAACAAGCCGCCGTCCTCACGGTCGTTGCCAGTCATGAAGAGTGAAGTGTATGCGCCCTTATTCTCGTTGAGAACCTTAACGTCCATCATGAAGGAGTAGTTGCCTGGATCTGTAAATCCGTGTGTCACTTTCAGGTTGTCGCCAACAGGAACAGTTGCAACGCCGTCAGCTACGGTTACACCTTCAGTGGCTGTCATAGAGCCGGTTGTGCCGTCTTCGAATGTCCAAGCACCCTTGGCTGCAGGAATAGAGATGGTCTTGCCAACTTCAACGGGGAAGGGCAGGTATGCAGTTGCATAGCCTTCTTCACCGACAGAGAGCGTAATGCTTTGAGCGTCTTCAACAGCCCACTGAGATGCTTCAGCAGGAGCTTCCCAGCCTACGATGCTGCCGCCACCTGCGCAGTGCAGTACGGACATGTTGTTCTCGGGATCAGCCTGGAATGCAGCATAACCTACAACAGGAATGACGAGTGTGTAGATGCCTGCTTCTGCGGTGGCAGTAACTTGTGCGCTTTGTGCTACGTCGGTAGGAGCGTACTTGCCCATCAGGCCAATGCTGTACATGTTACCATCCTTAGTCAGCTTCACAATCTGCTTGGCTGCAGCTGCAGTCTTGTAGTTGCCATAGAGGTTGGCATCACTGGGATCGATGCCCATGTATGTGCCATATTGTTTGTTCTTCAATGTGTAGTAACCAGTTTCAGGAAGAACGAAGTTGGTGAGGTCGCTCATGTCTATGGCATCCAACTTTTCCTTCATGCTCTTGTAAGTTTCGAAGGGGCACTCGGTCTTGTATGCGGGATCGTAACCGAAGGTTGCCTTTACAGCGTCGGTGAATGCGAAGTAACCTGTAGCCTCAAGAGCAGGAGCAATTTCTGCAGTTACGACTTCTGCAAAGGTGGGAACATCGTATACTGTGAAGGCAGCACCTGCATCACCAAGGTTGTTGGCGCTATTCCAGAACTTCATTGGTCTGCCTTCACCACCATACTGGTTGGGGTAGAGGTTTGTGCCAGCAACATTCAGGACGAATGAACCAGCGGGAACACTTGTGTTGGTGCTGGCAACGATTTTCCATGTGTGATTTCCTTCGCTGTCAGCCATGACGGTAGGAATACCAGCATCCTTTTGGTTCTCATCGGTCCAACCGAAGCTCTTGCCTTCGCCTTCAGCCTTGTTGACAATCTTGAAGCCGTTGTAGCCATCGCCAATGAAAGCCCACTGATAGGAATCCTCAATTTGAAGACTCTTCGGTGCGTTTTTCTGAGTTACGTATGCGCCGTCACTGGCATCCTTTTCAGCACTTGTCACATACCATATGCCACGCATTGTCATATCGTACCAGTGTGCGTTTGCAAAGTTCTCGGAAATCACGAAGGGACCTCCCCATGTAGCGGTGAACACAGCTTGGGTTCCACCAGGTTCGGAAACAGTGACGTCTACATCGTTGTAGGTGTAGTATGCACGATGATACTTTTCGGGCAGAGTGGTAATTTTGGCACCTTGCTCAACTGGTTCGGGATCAGATGTGAAGATGGTGTTGCCAAAGGCGTCCTTCACTACATATATTACAGAGTATGCAGGATGGAACTGAGCGTCCAGTGCAGCCAGAGCACTAGTTGCATCGAAGTCAGCGGCAGCAATCATGTAGTACTGGTTGCCTGGATCTGCGTTCATCCAATTGTTGATGACATAACCGTAAGGATCGTTACCGTTGGTGTTCAAACCATAGTTTGTTCCTTCTGAAACTGTGAAGTAGTACATGAAGTAAGGAACGCTCTTGGGATCCATCTTGAGGGCATCAAAGACACCATTGGAGGGCTTGTCGGCCAATGCGCCATTGTTCTGCACGAACTTGCCGTCTGCTACGCTGTAGAGATAGTAGTTGCCTTCGTAGCTGATGATGGCGAACTGTCCTGCTTCGGCAGTTGTGAGGCTGCTGTGTGCCGTAGAAGCCAGGTAGCCGTCCTTGGTGAGGAGCTTACCACGGTCGCAGGCAATGGTGTAAGCCTTGCTGTTCGACAGGTCAGCCAATGAGGCAACGAAGCCAGGCTTCAGGGTGCGGATAACCTTAATTGTGCAGTTCGTATCGCCAATGGTTCCTGATGGAGTATAGTCGAAGAACTGTGTCTGTGTCGTTAAGGAAGCAGGAATCTCCACGTCGCTGCCGGGCTTTTGAACGACTGTCTTCGAACCGAGCAGTGTCGTTCCGTCAGAGTCATAAAGCTCATAAGTTACGTCTATCGTAGAGAAAGTAGCCTTCAACAGTTTGTCGACAGCATTAATCTGTGTGACATCTGTTGCAGTCAGTTCCTTCCAAGGCTTGGCAGAATATGTGTTGTAAGCAGCGGCAACGTCGTCGCTAACACCTGGGAAGATATAGAACTCTGAGAAGGTGAAGAACTTTGAGCCGCTGTTGGTTGCCGTTACAGTGAAGCGTACATGCTTGTAACCAGCACCTAGATCAACCACATTGGATGCATAGTCAATTACAGATTCTCCTGTGGGGAAGCCAGAATCCAGCGTCTTGACTTCTGTGAAGTTTGTTCCGTCGTTGCTGGCAGAAACAACAATTGTCGTGGGACGGTTGTTGTTGTTCTGTGAACGTTTCTTGAAGTAGAACTGGATTTTCTGTGTAGCCTCGGTGAGTTCTGCCTGCAGGTAATGAGCGTCCTCTATACTTACACTCCATGCTGAATGGAAGAATGTGGTGTAAGTGTCGTCGAGCAGGGCTGCCAAAGAGCCTTCAGTTGGTTCAACTGCATTGCTGGAGTATTTGCCAGCATCCTTTACAAGGCCTGCAGCGCCCTGAATGAAGATGGGCCATGACTTGACGGTCTTTGATTTATAGTACTGCTGATTCAGGGTTACATCCCTATCGAACTCCCAAACGTATGCGGGAGTGTAGGAATAACTGGGGGTCACAGCCTCGCCAACGGTGTAAGTCCAGAAGGTGCGGCCTGCGTCTCCCCAGCCGCTTTCAGCGTACTCGGTGTTGCAAGAACGGATTGCATACTTGCCATCCTTCAGGAACAGAATTTGCCTTTCCCAGTCTTCACGGTCGCCAGTAGTTGTGGAATAGTTTGCTACGTCCAGAACGGCATAATCGCCACTCTTAGGAGCATTGGTGAATCTTGTGCCATTGCCGTCAATACGGAAGCCTGTTCCGAAAGCACCACCAGCGGTCTTAGTGATGATGAATGCTCCTGCTTCATCCTTGACGCTTGTCAAGGTGCCGGCAGTGGTCACATAGTAGGTGGTGCCACTCACATCAGTCTTGATGAGGTAAACGGCATCATCCTCGATGGCAGCAAGCGCTGCTTGATACTCGGCATCGTCCGGATCAGCTGCATAAGCACCGGTCCAAGCCATCATTGTTGCTGTCATGAGCAACAAGAGAGATAAGATTTTTCTCATGATGTTTTTTTTAGGTTAATAATAGCGGTTATTTAAAAAAATGTTATTTGTTTACGTTTTACGCATGGCAAATATATACATTATTTATTATATTGCAAACAAAAACGCCTCAAAAATAATTCTTAAATTTAATTTTTATTATCTTTGCAATCGAAAAACGTTATGCTAACAACTGTCAAATACCATTAACCATGAAAAAAATCTATACTTTTTTCCTGCTGCTAGGTACCTTGCATTGTCTGCCCATGCATGCAGAGCTGATATGGAAGAAGGGTGAAGCCCTCATTACAAGTGCCTCGCAGATTGTTGGAACTGCGCCGCAAGATTCCCGCTTTACGGTTGCCAACTTGATCCGCCCTGAAAGCGATGGAGTAGGTACGAATCAGTACATCTATCATACAGCGTGGTCAGGTTCGGACATGATTACTGCAGATGTTGACCCCTTCCTGCAGTTCCATCTTCCCAAAGCCGAGCAGCACCTCATTTTCTCGATGATTGGTTCAGCCTGGCAAGCTACTTACGACACACCTACAGAGGTGGTGATTCAAGCAGCCAATCTGCCTGGCGAATGGACAACTGTCACGACGCTCGCGAATATGCAGGATGACTTCACGTCCTATACGCCAGAACGTTATACTTCGCCCCACATCGACCTTGGTGCAGAATATACAGATGTCAAATTCCTTGTGAAGAAGACCTATGCCAACCGTCGTCAGACTGCAGGAGGTTTGTTGCTTTCGTTGGGACGTTTCCAGATATATGAGGCCTATGAAGGCGAACCTGATCCTGTCGGCCCGTCTTGGAAGAAGGATATTGCTTTGCTGACCAATGCTTCGCAAATAACGGCAAACAGTTGGCAGAATGGTTTCCCTCCAAGCAACTTGTTGCGTCCTGAAAGTGATGGCGTGGGAACGAACGAATACATATGGCATACGGCTTGGAGCAACCCTGCGCCATTGCCCGCCAATACTGACCCTTATCTGCAAGTTCATCTCAATCAGGCGGAAACAGACATTATCTTCACTATGTTAGGTACCACTTGGGGCAGTGCCAACGATACACCTACTGAGGTCATCATCGAAGCCGCCAATCTGCCCGACGAGACTTGGACGGAAGTGGAACACTTGACAAACATGAACGTCGACTTTACCAGTTATTCGCCAGATCGCTATCAGTCGCCCCACATTGCACTCGGGGCGCCTTATACTGACATTCGCTTTGTGGTGAAGAAGACCGTCAATGCAAACAAGAGTGACCGCTACGACAGCAATGGCAATCCGTTCGTGGCACTTGGCCGTTTCCAAGTCTATCGTGCCGTAGAGGGTGAGCCGGATCCTATCGATCCGAAGGACAACATCAATCTTCTGTTCATCGGTAACAGTATTACTGCAGGTGCTACCCTCGGTAATGCGTCCACACAGGCTCCGCCAATCGTGTGCCGTGCTCTGATTGAAGAGGCGACAGAGGTCACCACGAATGTCTACAATGGAGGCCATTCCGGCATTACCACTTTCGGATATCTGCCGGGAAGAGACGATTTCACTCGTGTCGTCAATAATGCAAAGGCGTTTTACAAGCAGAATGGCGGACATATATATATAAGTATAATGTTAGGCACGAACGACAGCGCCTGCACAGGTACGGAGGGAGCACCTGTGGCACCAGATGTCTATCGCGACAACATCAAGGCAATTATCAATAAACTCATACAGGAAGTGCCTACTTGCAAGATTTTGCTCAACTATCCCATCTGGTACAGCCCCAGTACGTATAATGGCGCGAAGTATTTGCAGGAAGGTCTGGACCGCCTTCACAGCTACTATCCCATGCTTGATGCCATTGTGGAAGAGTACGACCAGGTCTATGCAGGCAATCGTGGAGTTTGGGAATACTTCGAGAACAACAGGGCGCTCTTCACTCGCGAGAGTGGTAATGCTGGCTACTTCTATCTGCATCCCAATGTGAATGGTGCCAAACGTCTGGCTGAGATATGGGCCAAGAGTCTGCTGGAACTCATCGAGGCTGACAGCATAGAGGTGAAGCATCCCCTGCCAGAGTGGAACGTCTTCAAGCCTCAGAACAACAAGAAGTACAGCATTAAGACCGCTCGTGGTGATATGGGAACACTCGACGGAAAGATGACCAGTACCGTAAAGACCGGCATTGGAGCGACGAAGGGAGAGTTCGCGTTCATCACTCACGAAGGTCAACTCTACCTTTATAGTGTTGCTGACCATTCCTTTATGTATCGCGACCCCGTTTCTTACAGCGATGATTGGAGCAACATCATCTGCTCCAACGAATACTTGCAGCCCATCAAGGTGAACTATACAGGAGTTCCTGAAGGCTATCCGTACTACTTGACGATGGGCGAATATGTCTTCAACAGTGCCTCCAGTACGCAGACAGGTATTTGTGCCAACACTTATGCGCCTCACGATGCAGGCAATCAAACAGCCATCACGGAAGAAGGCGAGTTCGATCCGACTGAGGCCTTGGAGATTCTGGCAAATTATGTTGAGAAGCAACCTACAGTTTATGAGGAAACACTTTCTACGGGTGCGAAACTCAAGGTTTTCTGTGCTTCGGAGGAGAATGCCAATGGAATGTCTGTCATCATCATTCCCGGTGGAGGGTATTCTTATGTCGCAGGCAGTTACGAAGGTTCCGATTGGGCCCCTTTTTTCCTTGACCTCGGCTTCACAGTCGCAGTACTTACCTACAACCTCCCAAATGGGAATCCGGAAGTACCCTTAGCCGATGGTCGGGCTGCCCTGCAGTATTTGCGCGACAATGCTGAGAATCTGATGTTGGACACTGACAGAGTAGGTGTGATGGGCTTCAGTGCAGGAGGTCATCTGGCAAGTACCATAGCCACGCATCTTACGGGTGATGAGTTGCCGGCCTTCCAGATTCTGTACTATCCGGTCATTTCCATGGATACACGCTACACGCATGCCGGCTCCCGTCAGAATCTGCTTGGCAGCGATCCGAGTGAAGAACTCGTGACGCTTTACAGCAGCGACCAGCAAGTGACTGCTGAGACACCTCCTGCATATCTTAGCTGGGCAAGCAATGACAACACCGTGAAACCCGCAAACAGTACGATGTACAAAAGGGCTTTGACGAATGCAGGTGTGCCAGTTAAAAGCAAGACGTTCTCAACAGGAGGTCATGGATTCGGCTTCAACACCAGTTTCTCCTTCCACAATGTGATGCTCAAAGACCTGAAGGAATGGCTTTTGGGACTTGAAGACCTCATAGACGGCATAGGTTCTGTGCCTGGCCGCCAACCAGAGGGCAACAGTTCCTCGGCTGTCTATAACCTTGCAGGACAGCGTGTTGGCACTCCTCAGCACGGCATCTTCATTACAAGCAACAAAAAGGTTCTGGTCAGGTAGGAGCAAACGCACCTCAGTGTATCGGAAAACGTATAGTGTGATGATTGCAAACTTCACGTTGTTAAAATGCAAACTTCACGTGTGATGATTGCCAACTTCACGTGTGATGTTTTCAAAGGTCAATGCAGACGTTTCCCTATTCTTTATTTAACCCAAACTTCTTATTATTTGCCTTTTTGTGTTAAAAAACGTTTAGAAGATGAAATTTCTGTTATTATATACGTGGAAAGTTCGGGCGAAAAAGTTATATTTGCAAAGCGAAATTATATAAAAGTATTAAAATACTATTAACCAACAAAACCTTTAAACTATTTATTCAATGAGAAAATGTTACTTATTCCTGATGACGTTGTTCGTTCAACTCATCGCGGGTGGCAGTGCATTTGCAGCTGATCCACCAAAATCAGAGTACGACGCAGCTATGGCTGCCATTACTGATGGTCTTTATTACGTTACCACAGAGGTGAATGGTACCAAGTTCTACTTGGGTCTCAGTGGCGATTTGACATCCGACGACGGTTCTGCCGGAATGTTCAAAATCTCAAAGGTTTCTGGAGGTGCGCTGTATGACATCGGCCTCCTCATTGACCCAGGAACAGATCCAAAACAACGCTTCTCCAACACAACATTGACTGACAGCAAGGCAGTGCTGAAACCTGGAACTGGTAAATACCGTCAAGACGGCAGTAACGACCGTAATGACTGGGAAAGGCAAGTGCCCTTCATGAACGAAGAAGGCAAGATTGCCATCCGTTCCTGCAACACCGCTTATGGCGAAAGCAGCTGGGCTGATGCAGGCCGCGCTTTCTGGACATACGACATTGTCGATACAGATGGCACTTTCTACCTCGATCCCTGCTACAGCTATGAACCTGCATACGTTTGGTCGTTTGAGGAACCAGAAGAGGCATTGCTCGTTTCTATGAACATTTCCAATTTGTACGATACCTATAGCGGATACATAGGTGATGAATTCGGTGATATGGTAAATCTCGGAACAGACCCAGGTCAGTGCCGCGATGCAGAAACTTATGCAAAGTTCCTGGCGGTCCTCGACCAGCTTGACACTTACTATTACAAGCTTCTCGAAGATCCCGATTTCGATCCAATAGCAGAAGGACTTAATATGGCGGCTGTCGATGCAATGAAGGCGGAAATTGACTCTCTGCTTTCGGTCGTTCGCAACAGCGTGGCTCCTTATACTCTTCCTGATGGCGACGGTTACTATCGCATCATCGCTCACAACCGCTACAAATCCACATACGACGAGAGTGGTTTCGTGGATAAGGCTATGGCAGCTTCCTTCAGCCCAGACCATAAGGACAGGGGCATATATGGCACAATCAGAAGAGACTTGGCCAACTACATCTGGAAGCTTGAGCAGCATGGTGACAGCATCGCCATCCAGAATGCAGGTATGGAAACATACATCAGCTTCGCTTCCGACAATCCAGACCTCAAGGTCATCATGACCGAAAATCCTGAAGAAGCAAGTCACGTGATATTCGACTATGCATACGAAGACATCGTGCTGCCTAATGGAGAAGAAGACTACAGGGACATCTTCGCAATCCGTCTTGCTGGCAAGAAATTCCTTGACAACAGATACATCCATCAGCAGAATCACAGTTCTGTTGCTGAAGCAGATGAATCTATTTCACCTTGGGGCAACTTGGGCGTAGATACTGGCGTTGACCAGGAACTTGGCTTCTGGATGAGAACTTTCGACGCAGAAAGAACAACCGACAAGAACACCAGCGAATGGTACCTCGAGAAAGTTCCTGATGAGGAAGTAGCTCAGCTCCTTGAAGAGTTCGAACTCATCAAGAACCACGACCTCCTGGTTGCAGAGAACAATGCACTCCGCGCTGAAGTTCTGGCAGCTATGACAACT
>JAEEGF012208487.1_pt1 | contig 17154 bp, 13 predicted proteins | sample 9134171 | NCBI WGS metagenome assembly JAEEGF01 (sample SAMN16246542, study PRJNA631951) | gut metagenome | biome: gut microbiome; feature: rumen; material: AP-attached | host: Bos | place: Iran: Karaj | collected 2018-10 | reverse complement strand
CCTGCAACACGACCGTAAAAGCTGCGATAAGGCTTGATCATCTCCTTGATATACTGATTGTCAAGACTATTTTCCAATTGCTCAAGTGCTGAAAGAAGTTCGTTAGCTGTTTTTCCCTTTAATTCAATTAGCACAACTCGCTCTAACGCTTTATCCTTGGGAACAGGATTTTTACGCTCCATAAAGACAAACATGTAATCACACTTACGAAAATCCGCGTCAATGAATACTCCTTTATCAAGTTTGATACCAAGGACTGGTAGATTTCTCGTGTTTTTAACAGTATAGCTTTTTCCATTTTCAGCACAGCTTGGATTTGAGCGAGCATCAACAAACTTGATGCATTCCTTACGTCTCTTTGTGTCTTGGCAGGGACTTGCATCGTATCCTTTTCCCTCAGAAAAGACCTCATCAACGCAGGCGGCGAGCTTTGTACACACCTTATCACTCATTGTCCGCAAATCCTCTTGTAGAGATTTCAAGTTCTAAGAGTGCATCCATTTTCTGATTGATCCAATCGGATATTTGATCGATCTTAGCTGCTTCGACAAGCGGATTGTCCTCGTCGATTAGTCTGACAAGGTTATTCTTGCTTGAAGCGACGAAATATGCGTCAACGGTATTTGCCTTTAAGCGGTATTTTTGCTCTATAATACCGCCCTTTTTCTCCTGCTCCAATTGGCCAGAATACAATAGCAAATTAGTGGCAGTCAATATATAGGGGCTATGCGTGGTCACAAAGACTTCGCTGCCCGTGGAGTTATTCAATAGCGCAACCAGCTTCATCATTTCCATCTGGGAATCCGGAAAAATATGCGATTCCGGTTCCTCAAAGACAAAGAATGTTTTCTCTTTTTGGAGAATTGCGAGAAAAATGCAGTTCAGCGCCCATAACACCTCCTGCTGGCCAGAGGACGCGAACATCAGTTTGATCCATTTTCTATCCTTATAATACAATCTATCTCCATCTCGACCATATACATAATCTGCTTTCAGTATCTCCTTGATTAGTTTCCCAGCAAGTTCCATATCCCCGTACTGTAGCTTGCCGGAAACGGTCTTTGCGTAGTTTTCTACGATTTCATCCAGCTTGGAACCAAAGCGATACTGCATGCTTTTGATATAGCGGATAAACGACTGCGTGAACAAATCTGTCTGGCTGATGTCCTGCTGCTCTAGAATCCTTCCGGGCGCTTCCTTAGGAAGGATCAAATCAGGGATTGTTGCCAACATATTTCTCCCCGCGGGAATGTAGAGAAGCACTGCATCATCCTCAAACAGCTTGTAAAGCTCTTGCTTTAACATTGCAAGATAGTTCTGTTGAGCCTGATAATCGTAAGCAAAGGAGCCAATGCGCTGTTCCGTGATGGTTTCAGCTTGTGTCAGCAGCTCCTTTATTGGAGTTCGGAGTGACTCGCTGAACGTAAAACGGACAAAATTGCTTTCGTCAAGCTGGATTCTGACAAACTTGCTCTCACTATAGTGGTATTCGATTTGAAAGGTATCCATGTGCTTAGTGGTCCCAAAGCAACCGATGAAGGGGTTTTTTAACGATTTTAGGAAGCCCACATACAAATCTCCACTTACGCGCTGATTCCAAATGTCACCCGCATAGGCCAAAACATAGTCTCTGATTCTGCGGCAAAAGAAAATGACCTTGCATAGGGTGCTCTTTCCGGAGGCTTGCGGGCCAATGAAAATCTGGATAGGTGGCTCAAGAGAAAGCGAAACTTCGCTCAAAGGCCCAAAATTATGAATCGAAACCGATTTCATGGTGTAACAACTCCTTAATTATATGTATGCTGTCTCCTGACTAAAGATAACATTTAAATTGTATCATGAGCACAAGGCAAATACAAGCAGGAACTGTCGCATTCATAATTTCATTTTATTAGCCAAATTAACTTTTTCGCACTGTCAACAGGAGCAACTGAAATGAAGTTGACACGATATTTGCCTGAATTGAATTCAATAAAACAGCGGCAGATTTTGGTCTGCATCCAAAATCTGCCGCAAATATGCAAGTGAATACCCTTCTATCGCAAACGACTGCTTGACGATCCGTTTCAATTGCTGACTACTGCGAGGGCCTTTTTCTTTCTGTTTCGTTTCGGATATAGAGGAGGAAGATGATTTTCTTTCCGCCGACTTCCGTTCCCCAAAAACAAAAATTATTTGATTTTGGGGAATGAAAAGGGTATAATAAAGCTACAATAGGCTCGGAGGGATCATGATGAAGCTTATCGAACGTACTGCATATCTGGAAGAAATGAAGGATCTTCTTCAGACACCGGATATCAAGGTAATCACAGGTGTCCGCCGATCGGGCAAGTCCAAGCTGCTGGACGCACTGGCTGCATGGCTTCAGGCCAATGACCAGGACGCAAATATCATCCACATCAATTATAACCTTACAGAGTATGAGCGCCTCATGGAATACCATGCTCTGGAGGGTTATGTTGAGGAGCATTATCAGGACGGGAAGAACAATTATCTTTTGGTCGATGAGGTGCAAATGTGCTCTACCTTTGAGAAAGCAATCAACAGCCTGCACGCAAAGGAGAAATATGACATCTATGTGACCGGTTCAAATGCCTTCCTGCAAAGCAGTGATCTGGCGACGCTGTTTGTCGGCCGCACCTATGAGATCCATGTGTTCCCGTTTTCCTTCAAGGAATACCTGGCCTATTTCCCCTCGGAGAATCTATACGGCAGCTTGACAAAATACATCACTGAGGGCGGCATGGCCGGCTCCTATCTGTATAAAAACCAGGAGCAGAAATACCGTTACATCAACAGCGAAGTTTTAAATGCTTTGATCGTCCGTGATATCGTGAAAAAGTATAGGTTGAAGAACGAGCCTCTGCTGCACGAGCTGATCGATTTCCTGATGGACAACATCGGAAACGTTACATCCGTTCGGTCGATAACAGATACTCTCTCCTCCAATAAGACGAAGGTCGATCATAAGACTGTTGGGAAATATATGGACGCCCTATGTAAGGCTTTTGCGTTCTATCGAATACGGAGATATGATATCCGAGGGAAGCGATACCTCCGTTCCGAGGATAAGTATTATCTGGCGGATCAGAGCTTCCGCTTTGCCAGGCTGGGAACAAAGAATATGGATTACGGTCGCGTGCTGGAGAATATCGTTGCCATCGAATTGCTCCGCCGCGGGTATGAGGTATATGTCGGAGTCCTCTATAACAAGGAGATCGACTTTGTCGCCATGAAACAGGGCGAGAAGCTCTATATTCAGGTAGCGAATGATATCTCCGAGCCGAAGACCTTTGAAAGGGAAGTCACCCCGCTGTTAAGTATCAAAGACGCATATCCGAAGCTGGTGATTGCACGCACCTATCAGCCGGAATATCAGCATGAAGGCATCCGGGTCATCGATGCCGCGGACTGGTTGAATGATCCTGCTCCCCAAAAATGATTTTTTATTGATTTTGGGGAACAGAAGAAAAGGCCGCGAGCTTAAATCTTTTGTCTGAAGAAACAATATCCTGATGGCCATTGATAGCTTTTTTACTGCAAGTAGGATCTTGTTGAGAACTTGCATCATTTTTGAGGCAAGTTCTCAACGGAAATCATCAGTTGCAGGCGCTCCGACTGAATTTTCACTTTTATAGGGTGAAAATTTACTTTATTCACCCCGGAGAGCGAATTTTCGGTGAATATTCACTTTATTGGGTGAATTTTCACTTGTTCAGGGTGAATTATCGCACAAAAGGGGCACGGTATTCGGCGTTGATCTCGGCTATCTCCTTTTCCCCGTCGATGTAGGGCTGATAGAGGCTATCGATCCGACCGCCGCCGCGGTTGTCGCAGCCGGAACAGAACTCGCACTCCGCCCCGCAGCCGCCCCACAGGGCCTTTCGCACGATCTCCTCCCGCTCCTCCCGGGTCGTATCCTTGATCAATAGAGATTTCATGGCAAACTTCCTCATTCCGACAATTAGGAAATAGTATCGCTCAATTTGAGCGCAATTATTCCCTAATTCGGTCGCGGCTAACACATCCGTCGTTCCCTTCTTCCAGGCGCGCCCGAAGATCACAGAACGTGTCCTCCATAGGAGCGACACGACCAGCAACCATGTCCGCCTCGCTGTCTGCAAGAGCCCGCAGCAGCTCCTGCTCCGACTGCATCTGGCGATGATATTGCAAATTCATCATGTACGTATCTCTCCTCCAGTTGACTATGATGATCGCAGGTTGATGGGATTCTCTGCAATTCCTCGATGTTTCAGTATAGTATTTCTTTTAGTTCACATACTTTAATCCATTGTAATTGACCTTAATAGGAAACAGCTTATTCTTCATTCTTGAGTGAGAGACATATAAAAGGTTTCTATCTTTAGATAGAAAATCAATATCCGTTGCAAAAACACAATCAAATTCTTTCCCTTTGGATTGGTGTACAGTCGTAATATAAAGTCCTGGAGTAATATTTGAAAACGAATTAGTATACTGCCTTTGCAGCATTACACCGTCTATTGTTTCCGCACTTGGCTTTTCTAGGTTTGCGCATTGAAGAAAAAACTTTCTTTTACCATAGTTAATGATTTCACCTTCATTTTCTGCAATGTACAGCAATTGCTTAACAAGATCGATTTTTGATTTATAATCGCTTTTGTCTGCAGAGGCGCAAACTATCGGTTTGAGCTTTTTATAAGCATCTTTTGTTTTCCGCATAAAAGAAGCGAATGATATTTTAGTTATGCTCTCGATTCTATCACCAAATAAAACCTTTTTGGAGGTGCACAGTAGAACAAGAGACAGGATATGGGATATGCTATCACTAATTGTATTTGATTGAATGAGTGCCTTTAAATGCTTCCCCATTATTGTCATATCTTTTGTGTCACTTATTTCTTTTGGGAAAAAGCCCCTTTCATAAAATAGTTCAACTAGCCGATCAACTTCGATATTGTTTCGGCACAAAATGGCTACAGATTGATGGCAACCCAAAGCTGCTGAAATTATCCTTATTGTGTTATGCAGAATTGCAGTAGCATATAGGGTACATTGCATTTTCTGTGATTTGGAATTCTTGTTGTCTCGCCAGTTTTGATTACAATTAACCGACACAGTTAGCAACCGTCCATTAACTAGTTTATTATAGTGAGGTGTCAGACCATTTCTAATTGATTCTAACACTTGCATTAGGTCCGTCTTATCTTTATAGCGATGATACTCATCGAATTCAATCTTCACAATGTCAGGATAAAGCCGAGGCAAATCCTCAATTCTTTTAACAGATGAACCTCGAAAATCGTAAATCATTTGAAATCTATCACAAAAAAAGATACCAGAGGATTGTTTTAATATGCTTCTCACAAAAAGCTCTTGGTAATAATTTGTGTCTTGATATTCATCGAGAATCAGAATCGGATAATCATGAGAGATTGCTGCTGCCATTTCCGGGAAACGTGATAACAATTTGCATATCAGGCCTCCAAATTGAGCAAAGCATATCATGCCTGTGCTTTTGGTAAATGAATTAGCAGTGTTTATGAAAAGCGCAACGTTTTGATGTTTGGCCTTTTTTACTCGGCACTTTCCATTAATTACTGTTAGTTTTCCGTTTTCCAAAAGAAAATCATCCATTACAGTACATTTCAGATCCGGATCAAGGCTAATGCCCGCATCATTTGCGAAATCATATAATCCAGTAATATAATCGTCGTCATCAACGACATTTAATGTAGTTTTTATTCCAATAATATCTCTGTATGTATCAAGATACTTTTTAAAAAACGAATGATAATTATTTATGTCTATATGCTTATAAATAACATCATCCACCGGGAATAAAGATAACTCTTTTAGTAATTGTGCTCTTGCATTTCGTGAAAAGGTTAAAACTAGAACCTTTTGAAATGATTTCAACCTACCAGAATCACAAATGGCCTTCGTAGCCTGAATACAGCTAAACGTTTTTCCGGTTCCTGCAGGAGCCTCCACAACAATATACTTTTTGCAGGCTTTTACGGCATCAATGAATACCGCTTGCTTTCCTCCAGGAATCACAGTTTTATCTCCTTTTTATCTTCCAAACATTCGTTTCACCATTTTGCAACTCGAGGTTTTCGGTTAATCCTTTTATACAGTTCACAAGATCAACAAAAAACAAAGGCGCTCCTGTTTTCTCTGCAATCATGTTAGCTATTGCCGTTGCATAATATGTTGTAGCAAAACTATCATGGAGCATATAACAAAACCAGCGTGGATACTTTATCAGATCTTTATAATCGGATAGACTCGCAAGTTCAACCTCGTGTCCAACAAGATAAGGTCGAATCCTCTTTTCATGACCACTACATTTTTCTTCATCTTTGGCCAAAATGGAACAAAGTTTATTCTTTATATTCTGAAAATCAACAAGTGAAGATAGATCTTTTGCATATTGCGATATATATGGGAAGATCATTTCTTCATAGTCGTTATTTGCAAGTATTATTTTATCTGCAGAGTCTTTAATGCTTTGTACGGTCTTAGCCACATCAGAATCATTATCTAAAAACGCGAAAACATTTTTTCCTAATTTTTTATATGCATCTACATAGGTCTTGAAGTGACCTTTCCCACCTACTCGTAATATTTCTATGTCCAAATAGCTAAAAGAAAGGCCATTTACAAACGAATATATTGGGAAAGACCCCAATTCTGATTCGCCTTCAACTAGTAGAATGTTATTGGCCATTAACGATGAAATAAAATCTTTTCTATTTGTCCGTGTGACTTCTTTCATAAAGCTTTCGGACTGTCCCTCAAACAGCCGTTTTGCTTCGGTAGGTAAGACCACAAAGATGTTTTTGTAATCGAAACGACTAATAATGTCTACAGAGTGACTTGTAATGAATAATTGACCTACATTTAGTTTTCTATATTCTTCAGCAATATACCGCTGGTTTTTCGGCTCAAGGCTCTGTTCTAATTCTTCTATAAAGACAATTCCAGCACCTTCGAGTTTCTTTTTCATTAGGAGCAACAAAAACAAGTTTTGAATTCCACTTGACTGCTTATCGAATGATAACTCTGCGTCGCCAGCCAGTGTTCCTAATTCGTATCCTGAATTATTCCAAGATGATTCAGGATTCTTTAGCAACAATTTGTATTTCTCAATAACATCTAGTTTACCCATCTCCTTGATGCTTTCAAGGTATTTAGTCAACACAGAAGATTCGGCTAGTTTTCGATTAGCATAAGAAACTACATCTTTAGAGATTGCTTCAAGCTCGTCTCCAATTGTATCCTTTGCTAATTGATAAAATACACTCTTCTCTTGCAATCCCACTTCTCGGACAGGATTCCTTGCCGTATCAATATAATTGTAATTGATAGCTGCTCTATCTTTAATTGAGCACAATTGTAAACCAGTAGAAAGGACAAATGACCATTCCATCTTATCGTCCGCTGCGCTTTCTAATTGAAGAATAAGCACTTGCCTTGTTTCTTGCTCGCAGTCATCTGCCACAAACTTGTCGTTATTATCTATGTGTTGGATTTTCAATGACAATTCTGCGTCAAATGAAGCTATATCAGCAAGCCAAGCCTGGATGATTATTTTGTTGCTTGGACAGCCAAGATAATAATCAGATCTCTCGAAATAAGTCCTGAATCTATTAGGCGTAAACAAATAGGATAAAGCTTCTGCAATATTTGTTTTTCCACAGCCATTGTGGCCAAATAAGACATTAATGTTCTCATCCGGTTTCCATGTAAAGTTTTGAAGGTTTCGAAAGTTTTGAATTATTATCTTGTAGATGTACATTCTCTTCACCCTCTTTTTTGCAATCGTTTTTCAGCTGAAAAATAAAGAAGTCAAAAGCTCTCCGGCACCAAAGCTAATTTATTGATTGATTCATGCGCTCGGACAAGAGCATCATAAACGGCAAGGACATCATCGGAGTCCCAGGTGCGAAGAGCTTTTTCGTCAATGACGCCGGCGCTCTCGCGGATGATCTTCGCTAGCTGTTCTTCGTCCGATACAGCGACAACAGCTTGCACAGCAGCGTTGCTCTGTGCCTTCTTCAGATTCAGAATCAAACTATCAATAGATCCTTTTGACTGTACTTCAAATACATAGATCGCCTTGCCCATGTTGCCAATCTTTGCTTCCCAGACAACATCGACAACCGCGCCGGCAGTAATACGAACTTCGGCATGGCTGTCAAACCCAAGCAGTTCACCGATAGCGACCAGCTTTTCCTTGATTTCATTATGAAGTGACTTTGTTTCCCCTGCGGTCTTTGGTTTTACATCAACGACCGGCTGATTGTTTGGTTCTTTCTTTTCTGCAAGTGGCATCACTTCGTCCCACAGGAAATAATCGACCTCCAGCAGATCGTAATTCTCACCGCTGGCAGCTTTCAGCGCAGATGCAATCTCCTTAGCAATCGCGCATACCTCTACATATTTCTTTCCGGTGTACTGGTAATTGTACTTTGGCATGTCCGGAATATCAAGATATGCATAGCAAAGAATGGTCGTCTTATTGAAAGGAATGTATTCCTTTGAATTTGCATACGACAGGAGTTCGCTCATGGTAGACGGTCCCAGCCCTTTGACCGATTTCATAAAGCGATCCCACCGCTTTTCTATCGGCTGATCTCCATATAACAGATCTGCTAACTGTGTTTTGATATGATCCAGCCCATTATCATCCAACAGGCATTTTATGACATAGTCTTTCCGTCCCCACATGACCATTGACCAAAGACGGCTGATATACTCGTGGAAATCCTCTTCGGACATCTTCAAAAGCTTGTCCTTCGTGAAAGATCTGTAGTATACCTCTCGTTCCTTCCTCTCAGTTTGGTTCTCGTTAAAGTAGGCAGCGTTTTCCTTCTTGTTCTTGATGAAGGCAGAGATCGCAGATTGAAGTTTTGTTGTATTCATTATTCTTTCTCCTACGTTTCGCATTAATGTCTGTTCCCGATTTATGCTTCAACTATTGGAATCTTCGTTATTCTCGGAAACCTTGTTGTTGACGAAACCAACAACGCCCCTGATTTCTTGTTTCTCTATTGCAGAAATAAACTGATTCATAAATTCAAAATCTATTTCCCCATTTGTTTGCGGCAAAGAAATGGTTTTCTTCCTAACAACGTTCCAACCGCCAAGCTTGTTCTTATGAGAATAGATTGGCAAATCAGTTACTTTGTTAATGCACATTACTATAAACAAAAACTGCTCCCGAGTAAGCTTTCTATCATCGTATCGCCATCCTATTGCATACGCATCAGACAAAACTGTAAACTCTGAAGATTGGTAATATGCTCGATACACATCACTATTCTGTGGAATCGTGATTACGTTCTGTAGTATTGTCGCACCTTTCCTTTTGGTATAGTAATTCAACCCTTGGTTATTGAAACTTGAAGTTAAGCATGGCAAATCGCAATTGCCAGTTGGCTCGGTGGGTAAATCTTTTGCTTGGTGTGGAATTTTCTTGGTTTGTAATTTTTCAAACAATTCTCCCATTCTATACTCAGACCAACCGATCTTATCCAGGTTGTTAAGGGCTTCCACATCCTGACCTGTTAATTCATAATCATCTAGCTTATTCTTTGTTAGGTATGTTGATATGTCAGTAAATCGCTCTGCTTCTATTGAAGCAATAAATGCTTCCATAAAATCAAAATCTATCTCTCGATCTATTGTTACAGGAAGAGTTAGCTTGACATTTTGAATTGTAGCAACATCAAAGTTCGACCCTCCCCAAGAAAACTTACTAAATGCTAGTTTCATGATGGACAAAAAGAACTGCGCATTCGCCTTACCGAATCTGGAATACTTTGGTTTTAATATTTTGATTTTATCTCCAGAAAAATAAGGCTTTTCTTGATAAAACGCCGTCGCAGTATCTTGACCAAATGAAATGGTATTCCCATCGTTCAAGTAACTTATATCTTCATCGATGAAGCCCTTTTGCCCGTTGTTTGATCCCATCCTCACAATATAAGGATGTTGTCCGGATTCATATACTAATACTTTGTTTGCATCAAATCTTTTCTTGTATGAAACTACATCAAACAACTCGCCGAGTTTGAATTCGCCCCACTTAACCATCCTCAGCTTCTCGTTAAGTGAGGCATTCATTTTCCCAGGCGATCATCCTCCACATTTTTGTTTTTAAGAAGGTTTGATACCTCGTAAGCAAGATAAGCGTTAACTGTTTTTCTAAACTCCTCTACTGTCGGCTTTGTATCAATTGGTGCTGTCTGATTCCAGTCTGCGCCATTATTTGGATCAATAGTGCCTTCATAAAACTCTTTTTCAGTATAATAGTGCAATTTGCTTTTTCCGAAACGAACAAGATCCACTAATTCTGCGTATCTTTCTTTCGCATGATCGGCATCTCTCAGATTTATCTTTGCCTTCTTTCGATTAGTCCTCTTGTATCCATCCACAGAGAAATCAATAAATCTAACGACATCATCTCTCTGATGTGCTTCTCCCACGCGAAATACATAGACATTTGTTTGAACACTTGATTTGCCAATGAATAAATCAAGCGGCATTTTGATACTGGCAAGCAAAGTGCTGTGTTTCAGAATGCGTTTATTATACTCAATTGCCTTTCCTCCACCGGATGAATGTTGGATGATGATGGCAGCATAACCGCTATTCATCATTGATAGCGCTCTTTCCACAAAAACCATACCGTTTCCCGGTGCAGAATAAGGAGGATTCAAGACAAACGCGTTAGCCGGAAAGAGTTTTTCAACTTCAACCTCGGTATTTCCCTGTTGCTCCTTGATATAATAATTTCCGGTATACTCTCTCAACGAGTCCATGTTCAAAATATGAGAGCTACCATCCCCCATTAAGATCATATTTAGCACGGCAAGCATATATACGTCTGGGAGAATTTCGAGTCCCAAAAGCTGATTAGCTTTAATCTCGGCTGATTTGATTGCCAATGCATCCGGAGATTGTATTGTTTTCTTTGCATCATTAAGCATCTCGTTCATAGATGCAACAAGTAACCCCGCCGAACCAGTCGCAAAATCCCATACATAGGAATCCTTATTCACACGGGCCAGACGAGCTAAAAGCGTAGCAACGTAGAACGGCGTCAAAACAACATCGTTCAACTTGTCCTGCGAAAAGCCGAGCCAATTGTACATCTCGTTAAAGAGTTTCCCAGTAAAGTCGGTACTTAAACCGATTTTATAATATATACCCAAGTCATCAATGATTTTTGTAAAGACACGTTTTAGCTGGCTTTCTCCATTCTCAACTTTATTGATATTCTCGGTCGTCAGCGTGTTTTGCAACGTTCTGACAATCATATCGCGCTTTTCGGAAGGCAGATTCTTTTCATTCAAGAATGCAACAATTTTCCTATGGATAATATCCCCGTCTCGGTTTCCAATCTCAGTGGACGATCTCAGGTCGGATTTCTCAAGCGCGGCCACTTTTCCTGGCACGCCAAGTGTTGCAATAATTGATGCTGCAACAAGATAAACTCGATCACGTTCACTAAGCCCCTTTTCATTTTGATATATATCGTTATTTAGCTTAACAAGACTTTCATTGATCTCTTGCTCGCGACGTTCTCTGAGTTTCTCAATTTCTTCTGGGGTAAGCTGTAATCGCTTAACCTTTTCAATAAACTGATCAAAGTTGCTTTTCTTCAAGAATGAAAAGTCCGAATAATCATCAACTTTTTGACCAACGCCAAAATTGGCTTTGGAAACATAGTATACACCTATTTCATGTTGAAGCTGTCCGGCATCATCTTTGTAACCAGTCATGCCGATAGCGATAATATCGGTAAAACTTGTATAATGAAGAATTGCATTAGCGTAGTGAACCGCACCGTTAACAGCATAGGAATTGATCGTTGCATAATCTGGTTGGTTTTTAACTGTTTTATTGGCAACCTTCCCATCACTATCGAGCTTAACCAGTTTATCCTTATATCCCTTATACTCAATTAATATCGGATAACGTACAAGATTCTTGTCTTGCAACAGCAGTTTGGCATCCGGTCTATTGCCGCCCGCCCCGCCATTTTTAGAAAAGTAATCGTTTAACGCTTGATCGATTTCCGAATTAAGCGATTCTTGTTCCAATTTGTAGTCAAGATGATATGATCTCAACCACCCATTTGCTAAATCCGCGATATTTGGTTCAACAGATTGTACTTTTGCCATGTTATGCCCCTCCAGTAAATACAGTCATTACTTAACTTTCTGTTCTTGTCTCTGAACCGCGTTATTCACATTGTCAAGAACGCTTTGATATGTTTTTTGCATTTTCTTTTGAGACTCTATTTGGTCAGCCATACCCTTTGGCATATATGGATTCTGAATCGTTTCCCAAGTAATCTTATCCTTATAGCCAAGGGAATTAGCAATTGCTTCTAATAGCTTGTACTGTGCAAGTTGAATCTTCTTAAGATGCTGTTCATCAGGATCAGAAACGTTGTATTTGTCATTCAAGTCCTTCCATGCTGCGCGGACGCTCTTATCGTTTGCAAACACAATATCAATTACATTAAGCGCGTTCACACTTTCCGGTGTCCAGCCATAGATCCGAGAAGTCATCAACGCCTTAAAAATCTGCATTTTATCTTTGCGCTTTTCTGCGCGGTTTTGAAGCCATTGTGCGATCAGCACGGCGGCAATCGGTATAATGATAATTGCAACCAGATTCAAAATGTCTTTACATTCCATGTGAGTCCTCCTGAAACTTCTATCCTATTCCCTTCATCTTTTGATTATTGCTCATCCGTAACGCACTGTTGATTCGTTCTCTTTGGACTAACTGGCATCCTATTCCTTCCCCCTATATCATCCACACGGGAATAATCAGGTTATTGCTGTCGAAGGCACTGAAATGGTCGGCCATGCCATCCTTATCTATGTATTTTATCAAAAGCAGCAGGGCCTGTCCATGTTTACAACGAAAATGTAATCATATAAAGGCGAAATTGTAATTATGAGATGGAAACAAAGATACTGGTAGGCATCTGTTGCTTCCTATCCCTTCTTGTACATCAGGTCCTTCGTCAGCTCTGTTTCCAGCTCCTCCAAAGTGATCTTGCCCTCCAGGCAGGCGTCGCGGAGGTCCATGGCGCGAGCGGACCAGATGGCGAAGGATTCTTTGGTCATGTGGCCGCTGCGGATGCGGGCATGGTGGGTCTTGTATGCCCGTTGGAAGACCTGCAGGGCGGGGCTATCCTTGACTCGGCGGGCAAAGGTGTTGCGAGCGCCTACCTCCTTACAGGTCTTGTCCGTTTCTCCGGGGGCCGGGTTGTCGCAATACTCAACGTCATATCCGCCGCGGGGCATAAAGAACCTTCCGCAGTTGGCGCAGCAGCGGGGCACCCGCTCTTCCTGCAGACAGGTCATGAGCTCCGTGTAGAGAAATGATCCAAGAGAGCCGTATTCTGTTTCCCGATAGATTTTGCCGTCCTCTCCCAGCGTGTAGATCGCTTTTATCTGCGCGCCGGCATTCAATTGGTATCTATCCCTGTTAAACATATCTTGGCTAAAAAGCTTTTTGAGCGCCGCCTCCTTGTCTCCTGCTTGATATTCTTTTAAGAAAGGCAGATACACCTCTTTGACGCGCAACAGATCGTCCAGCATCGATTCAAAATGAGCTGTATTGGCACGAATGGCATCGTTGAAAGCATAGAGCCTGTCGTGATTCTTGAACTGATACTTAGGCTCAAAAATAGCTTCCGACATCTCAAAGTAGGGAGAGGGATCCGGATCTGCTGGCTGAGGGCTTCCATCGTCTTCTTCGTCCTCGATCGGCTCGTCATACCCGCGAAGGAGCTCTTCGTATTGCGAATAGATCCCATGCAATTCATTCTGAACATCAGCGAACTTATCCTCTGGTATACCCTCCCAAATGTATTTCTTTTTCAACTGGGCATACACAGGCTGTTCCCTCAAAAAGGAAATGATCTTCTTTTGCAAGCGGAAAACAGCCTCCGTGTGCTTTGCATACTTGCCCAGATTCTGCGGATTGACAAGAAGAAAAGAACTGGCATATACAAGATCATCGCTCCATTTTTTCAGTTTCGACATGTCCATATTCAAGTAATAGGTCAGCAACTCCCCTCGTTCAAAGGGTGGAGCATCCGAATCGCACAGCCAAATCTGCTGATCCCGTTCCCGAACCGTAAAAGGCACCATATGTATTACCTCCATAAATTAGAAGATCGATTTTTACATTTTAGATAATGTTTATTACATTATAAATTACCTATTGCAAAAAGTCAATGGCCATGCTATAGTCTATTTAGAAAATCGAATCGCGATTCTAAATTACCGAATTTAGAGACGGAAGAGATTTTTCCAGGATCGGGCACCTTGACAACTTCATACCGTTCTACCGCCCAGGATACGGCAGACAACCGGGCCGAAAGGCAAGGTCGCGGGCACAGCCCGCTGCGACAACGTGGCTCAAGAGGAGGCACAGGAACACAGGCGGTCATGAGAACGGGCCAGCAAGAACCACCCGGGGAGGCGTTCTTCAGAACCTTCTTTCCCTTCCCAAAGAAAAAACATAAAGGAGAAAGAATCATGCACAACAAGAACCAGAACAAAAAGACCGTAGCTTTCGTCAACATCGAGGACCTCAACCGGGACCCGGAAGGGGTCATGGCGGCGATCGAAGCGTATGAACAGGAACATAGCGTCCCGGAGGAGCGGGATGACAGGACCTTGGAGGAGGTCGAGGCTGATCTGAACGAGAGTTTGATCGCCCTGGACAAGCACTTCCAGCCTATGCCCCGGCCCACGCCCGAGGAGATCGAGGCGGACCCGGAGGGCTTCGTGATCCTGGACCGGGCGGACCTGGAACCCTATTTCCCGGACTATATGCCGACGAAAAACATCCAGCTGCTGATCCTGGCGCTGCTGGAATCGTTCCGAATGCACAACGCATGACCATGGCCGAGGGGGAGGCGGACGCTTCCCCTTCGGCGGAAAGGAGAAGAAATGAGCCAACTGGAACTCATCAACATGGGGGAGGTGGCCCGGCAGGAGGTGGACTGGCTCTACTACCCCTACCTGCCCTTCGGCAAGATCTCCATCGTCCAGGGCGACCCCGGCGAAGGAAAGACCTTACTGATGATGGCCATCATCGCCCGGCTGTCCCGGGGCGAGCCCCTGTTCAGCGAGGCATTTGGGCGGGAGCAAATGACCTGCATCTACCAGACGGCGGAGGATGGTCTGGGCGACACCATCAAGCCCCGGCTGGAGGATGCGGGAGCGGATTGCAGCCGGGTGTTCGTGGTGAACGAAGACAAGGCGGCGCTGACCTTCACCGACGCCCGGATCGAGGACGCCATCACAGCTACCGGCGCGCGGCTCCTGATCCTGGACCCGTTGCAGGCGTATCTAGGGGCTCAGGTTGACATGCACCGGGCCAACGAGGTGCGCCCCGCCTTCCACGCCCTGGCGGGCATCGCCCAGCGGACCGGCTGCGCCATCGTGCTGGTGGGGCACATGAACAAGACCAAGGGCCAGGGCGGGCTCTACCGGGGCCTGGGGTCCATCGACATCGCCGGGGCGGCCCGGAGCATCCTGCTGGTGCGTCGGGAGCGGGACGCCCCGGAGGTGCTGCACATGGCCCACATCAAATCGAACCTGGCGCCCCTGGGCCAGACCCTGTCCTTCGAGGTGGCCGACGGGCAGGTGTCGTACCTGGGGGCCAGCGACATCACGGCGGAGGAGTTGCTTCGCGGCGGGGAGAGCGAGGGCGACCAGGTCCCCACCAAGGTCATGCAGGCGGAGGAGGTGTTCGCGGAGCTGGCCGCCCGGCAGGAGGAGGTGCCCTCCAACGAGGCCTTCGCCCTGTTCGCCCAGCGGGGCTTCAAGCGCAAGACGGTGGAGAACGCCAAGCAGGAGCTGGGGCTCAAGTCCATCAAGCGGGGCTCCACCTGGTATTTCGATCTGCGGCCCCTGCGTCAGCGAGGGTAGGCCGCGTTCCCCGGGTCGCAAGGAAGGAAGTACGCCGCAGGAATAATTGGGGCTCCTGCGGTCTTCCGGCACCCCACCGTGGCGGCAGAAACGGGGTCCTGTGCCCAGGCGCAGATTCCCGCTGCCGACATCCCTGCGGGCGGAAGAAGCGCGTGGAGCGGTTCGAGGCCACCCGCCAGCCCCCTGCAAGGGCACACCACCTACGGAGTAGGTGTAGTGTGTTATACGGCTTGGCTGGCCCGCCGTAGGTCCCGGGAAGGGCCTGCGGCCGGGAGCGCCAGAGGCGATCCCAAAGGGGTGCCCTGGGCAGCGAAGCCGTGTTCTTCTGATCCTACTTTGGCAAGGAAGCCCGCAAAACTCATATCGGCACAAGGCGGCGTTCTTCCTTGCCCACACAACCAAACCAAAGAAAGGAAAATGATGCTATGAAACACATGATCCAATTCACAACCAAACCAAATTCACGAATAAGAAGGAGGTGGCATGATCCTTATGCCATTGTACGCGATCCTGCGCTTTCAGAAGTGCAAGGCCGGCGGCGTCGCCTGCCGTGACCGACACAACGAGAGAAAGAAGGTGGAATATAAGAGCAATCCCAACATTGACCTCACTCGGTCCAAGGACAACTATCACCTGATCGAACCCCATGGCCGGTACAAAGACGCCTATACGAGGATGATCGGCAAAGCCGGGTGCAAAGTCCGGTCCAACAGCACGGTCCTGGTGGAGACGTTAATCACCGCTTCGCCGGAGCTGCTGAACCGGATGACCCCCCAGGAGCAGCGACAGTTTTTTGAGCGGGCGGCGGCCTTCCTCTATGACCGGATCGGACAGGAGAACGTGATCTCCGCCGTGGTCCACATGGACGAAACCACACCCCACATGCACCTGTGTTTCTGTCCCATCACCAAGGACGGGCGGCTCTCCGCCAAGGACATCCTGGGCAACAAACAGGCTTTGTCCAAATGGCAGGACGATTTCTTTTCCTGGATGGCCCAAGCCTATCCGGCCCTGTCCCGGGGCATACCCAGCTACATCACCCACCGCAAGCACATTCCGCCCTACCAATTCCGCATGGCGAAGGACCTCTCCAAGAGCTACGGTCGACTGGAGGAAGCGCTGCAGACGGTGACGGTGTTCAACGCCGGGAAGAAACGGGAGGAGGCCCTGGGGATCATCGGGGAGCTTCTGCCCG
>JAEEGF012251221.1_pt1 | contig 17156 bp, 9 predicted proteins | sample 9134171 | NCBI WGS metagenome assembly JAEEGF01 (sample SAMN16246542, study PRJNA631951) | gut metagenome | biome: gut microbiome; feature: rumen; material: AP-attached | host: Bos | place: Iran: Karaj | collected 2018-10 | reverse complement strand
GAAGTAGAAGGCGACGAAACCTTCGCTGGTGCATCTGCTTGTGATGTAAACGGTCAGACCCTTGACTACGCTGTAATCGTTGGCAACGGCAAGATGGTTGTATTCTACGCAAACGATAAGGTTACTCAGGACGAAGTTACCGCTTTCACTACCTGGATCCTCAGCGACGAAGAATAATTTCTCGGTTGATCTGGAATTGAGAAACGGAGTTTCGTGAAAACGTAAACCGTAAAGAAGCCGGTGTCTGACGACACCGGTTTTTTACGTCTTATCAGAGTGTCCGTTATTTTCCTGAAAATCCCCAAATTTTGCGAGTTTTAACTGATCTAGTATAAAAACTAGATTCATAAAAATCCCTCGAGAGAGGGATTTTACATTTCTAGAGTTTTTCGTAGTCGGAGATTTCCAATTCAGAGAATTCCTCTTCCAGTTCATCCGCAAGAGATGCGTTTAAATCCTCCTGACATTCCTGTTGCGCAAGTTCTTCACTCGGCTCCGGGATATCCATTGCGTGTAACAGGTCCCTAAGTCCGCCAACAATTTCCGTGTAATAATTGCCGAAGCTGAACTGAGTCATTTCTATCGTATTCAGCTTATCGATTACTGCAGAATCGCTGTCGTATTTAAGCTTTAGATTCTGCATTTTTTTAGTGGCATTGTTAACACGTCTGCGGAACATGATGGCTATTGATGTTGCAATGAACTGAACAAAGGCTTTTCCTTCAAGAGATTCGTTGGAACTTACCCTGAATCTGTTACAGCCCAAACGCTGTTTATAGAGGTTGAATGCGTATTCCACTTCATTCCTGTCGAAATAGGCCTTATGGGCTTCTATCGGATCCCGTACCTCATTGCTGATAAGAACGCGAATGCCTTTCATAAGCAGGTAGTCATTCAAAGCCTGACGGTTGGTGGCATAAGTTGTCACTGTTTCTTTATTATTATCGTCAGTGATGCGGACTTCGTGTTTTTCAGTGACAAAAACCTCTCTGATTAACTTAAGGTTTTGGGGAAATTCCCTGTTTTCCTTAAGCAGTTTTATGACCTTTGAAATCTTGGCGGTAATGTTTTTCTTTTCTGAATTGAAAATTTCGTCATTGTAGTAGAAATGCAGATAAACCCTGTCTCTTTCTCTGGGCGGACGTACGGTGCAGTTTGTCCTGTAGTTAACGGGATAACTCCATACCGTTTCAACGGTCATGGCGTGACAGTCTATTTCATCATCGTACGCGGCAGGATCAAGCAGATCTGCCTGTATATCCTTAAAGAGATTCCTGCACATGGTGAATGAAGTTTTTAAATTCATGAGAAAGGAGACTTTGTTCTGGCAAAAACGATTAATGTTTTTAATGCTTGAATATCCCTTGTCGGCAACAAATACAGCATTGCCGTCAAGTTTAATCCGGGCCTGTTCCTGAAGCAGGTGTTTTACGGTGCAGATATCGGGAATGTTTCCGGAATATGTTCTGTAATACACAGGTTCACCCGTGAGCTGGTTAACCACCATGAGAACATTTATCTGAGGAAGCATGTCCCCGTCTTTGTTGTGTCCGTATGCGGATTTTGCCAGTTTAACTGAGTGGGTGGAGATGGAAGTTGAATCCAGCGCCCAGTATTTACAGGATTTAAGCTTTTCATCCCTTTTCATTGTCAGTTCGTTCAAAAGAGTAATGAACCTGTCTATTTTATCGGATGTTATGTTTTGGAATATTCTGGTGATGGCTGAAGGAGTCAACTGCTTTTGCCATGGCAGTCTGTGTTTTTCGGCAAAACCTTCATACCTGCTCATGGCATTATTTTCGTTTATGTTTAAAAAGTAGGCCAGAGAAAGAATTTTTTTATTGACGTTACGAGCCCCGAAAACTCTGTTAAGAGCCTCTGCCAAAGGAGTTCCTGCAATCATCTGATCGAATACCCAGGTGGCGCCTGCAGCATATTTTTTGGCAGAAAGAGCATCTTTAACCGTAATCTGTTTATCGGTATCAATCGGAGAGAACACAATGGAACCGTCCTCCATTCTTTGCGCAGTGAAATCTTCAAGCTCAGGATGAAGCGCAACAAAGTCATCCTTCCATTGAATTTTTCCGGTTTTTTCACCGCCTAAGATGGTACCGACAGCCTTGGTTGAACCCTTTTCACGATAAGAGCGTTTTTTGACTTCATCCCATGCATTTTTGTAAGAATACATGGAGAAGCATTTTCCTGATTTCATACAGAGAAGAGAAGGTAATTCCGGTTTAGTAACTAACATAATTCGCCTAGATAGATATTAATACAACATATCTAGTATAACATATAAAACAAAGAAACACCACTGAAAAATGGTGTTTCTTTGAATTTTTTACATTGCGTACTTATCTATACTCGCAAAATTTGGGTCAAGGGTTCGAACAGTTCATGATGAACAATTTGGTTCGAACCTTCTTTTTTTTCTCCTTATATTATTACAGAGCCTCCAGACCCGCCTCATATTCCATGGCGTTTTTTCTTCATTTTCCCGCTTGCAGTCCTGATACTGTCTAAAATTCCTAACCTGTCTGAATGCTCTAAAAAATCACAAAAACACATATATAAAATACAATCTCTCACCCGCATGTGAGACTTTGTCTATAGTAATGTAAGCATAATAAAAGTCATAAAACAGACACATAAAAAGTCGTTTTTTCGTAAACGCCCTGTTTTCAATGGCTGCACGATTTTTCAAAGTCTCACAAAGGCTTACAGCCCCAAATAATGTGACAAAGATCAATATTCATAAAAATTCAAATTTTTACAATAGTAACTGTTGAGGGAGACAAGGATGTCCGGATACCTCACGCATCGCAGCCTTTCCGTTTACAGGATGTTGACGAACCGGGGCTGAGGAACAGGATATTCCTTTTTTCATGGCTTTGTTTATACAGGATGTATGAAGCGGGCAATGATTTTTAAAGTACACACATGCAATGTTTATGGGTTCGAACAGCTATGAGCCACTTTAGTTCGAACCTTATTTTTTTGCGTTCACAAAATTCAATCTTTCCTCCTGAATCCGGTGATTTTTCTTAATATGCTTAATCATACACTTTTACGGGTTACTTACAGGACAGGTATTACTGAACCGTCTGCCTTTATCCGCAGGCCGAAGCTGAATTTGCCCATACCTCTTGCCGAAATACATTGAATCAAACTTCTCTTTTTTACAGCATCGCCAAAAACATCAGCTTAGCTCACACAAATCTTATATACACTAATTATAATTATTATATATGTCAGCTGATTCCGGTTGACTTTTTAACTCCGCAATACTGATATTTCAGTCATTTCCGGTTGATTATTACGGGCAATACTCTAACCGTCCTGACAGAACCTGAATCATTCGTTTGTCCCCAGAGCAAAGGAGCACCACATGAGTGAAAACAGGAAACTAGATTCCATCATGCGTAAAATTACCAGTGGCTTCACCGGAAATCCCGTAACTGATATGCCATATCTTCAGAAAAAGTGCGCCGAATACAAAGACCATGAGCTTGCAGAAGAGATTTTCATTGCATGCAACAGACTGTTGAACAGGATGTTCAGTGACAGCAAGAAAATCCTGCAGAATGATAATCTCGATGAAATTGCCCGTATATGCGAACAGAACCTCGACAGGATTCAGTCTCACATCAAGAGCGGAAAATACGACACGGCATGTCAGCTTCTGAAAGGATACCTCGAAGAACTTGAACTTAAAAACATCGTTCACGAAGACGCTCAGTACCTGTATTTCAATTTCAGTGAATACTTTGAAGAAATCATGTACATACGCATGAACAAACCTGCCAAGAGAGTGAAGCGCATTCCGGTACCTTTCGGACGGATGTACCTTATTTACAGCTGGCTGCTCGTGGAACTCAAACAGATAGAAGAAGCCAGAAAGGCCTTGCTTAAAGGTCTGAGCTGGAATCCCGTAAACTTCCAGCTAATGTCTGAATATACCGAAACATTCAAGATGGAACATAATACAGATGAATTCTTCAGAAAGACACTTGATGCTTACAGAATTGCGTTCCGTTCGCATGACGTGGCCAGATGCTTACGTAACATCGCATACTACTTTGTGGAGAATAAGCTTTACAAAGATGCCGTTGGCACTCTGCTTCTGAGCACAAATTTTGATGAAGAGTCACCTATGGTTAAACAGGAACTCAGTTATATCGAAACTGTAGGCGGAATTTTCGAAGATCCAACGGCTGAAGACATGATGGAATGTTCAGAGAAATACGGTTTCTGGTGTGGAGCCGATCACGACGTCATTGATATAGCATACAATTACGCACATTATGCTCTTGAGGATAAAGACTTCGAGACAGCACGATATTTTGCCGCCATTCTCAGCGATATTGTGCCAACAGAAGAAGCCAGAGAATTTCTGAAATCTATTCCGGAAACTGATAAGGAAAAGAATGAAAAAGACGTATAACTGCCTGATGCCGTAATTATGCATTTCATCAGTTTTCTCAAGTAAGCGCATCTTTCAGAAATGCCGTTAATGTAAACCGGAAATTCAGATAATCAATTTTCGAGTTTATACTTTAACGGCATTTTTATTTATATAAGGCTGACGGTTACTGTCACTGTGCATAACCGGAGAATTCATTGAAACAGAGAATGGAAAAGTATTTTCCTGAAGGCAAAAAAAAATCCCTGTTAAGGGACTGTTCTGAACAATCTTAATTGGTACCCGAGGCGGGACTTGAACCCGCACGCCATTACGCACTACCACCTCAAGGTAGCGTGTCTACCAATTCCACCACCCGGGCACAATTAGATATTTTATTTTATACTCTTCATTGAGTTTGATGTCTGATGAATGGTACCCGAGGCGGGACTTGAACCCGCACGCCGCTAAGCACTACCACCTCAAGGTAGCGTGTCTACCAATTCCACCACCCGGGCATTCATCGGTATCAGAGGTTTACCCTCTAACGTTTAAGTGCGCTCATTATATCTAATGGGCGCACTCTTTACAACAACTATTTTAAAAATATAGTTAGTTTGCTTCTTTTGTGTTCACTACAGCCTTTTCAGCCTGATCAGCAGTAGTCTTAACATCTTCTTTTACACTGTTGATAACTTCTTTGGCCTTGTCACCAGCTTCACTTACGGCAGCCTTGGTTTCAGCAGCTGCAGTATTTACTGAATCCTTGGCAGCTTCAACACCGGCATTTACCTGATCTTTTGCTGAATCTACCGCTGACTTCACTTCATCCTTCGCAGATTCTGCTGATTCCTTTGCGGAATTAACAGCAGCATCAGTATTTTCCTTTACGGCGCTGACAGCAGCATCAGTGTTTTCCTTTACAGCATCAGCAGCTTCATTAACTGCTTCCTTGCTCTTGTCAGCAACATCAGACATTTCAGTCCTAACTTCTACAGGAGCACCGGCTGCTTCAGTCTTAACTTCTGCAGGAGTATCAGCAATCTTACTGAAATCATCAGCGTTTTCAGTTGAACGATGACTGTTCATGTAACCAAGGGCAATTGCCAGAATAAAGAACACGGCGGCAAGCCCCCAGGTGGTCTTCACGAAGAAGTTGGCACTGCCTGCGGAACCGAATAAAGTGTTAGAAGCACCGGCACCGAATGATGCCCCCATACTTGCTCCCTTTCCCTGCTGCATTAAAATAAAGGCAATCAATAATACAGAAACAATTAAAAAGAGAACTAAAAGAATCGCATACAAATAACTCATTACATCACCTCAGCTATAGCTGTTTTTGTGGCTTATTCTATCAAAGTATATAAGCTTTTCAAAATTTTTTTGTCCAATGTACCCAATCATACCTAAAAAAAGCTTATTCCCACTATCCGGGAATAAGCTTCTCCCACATTTATATGACTGTCTGAAAAAATTCTTCAGATTAGCTCTGACTCTGCTTAACAATTACATTGGCAATACTGCTGGCAAGTTCCTTCACCAGAGCTCCGTCTTCACCTTCAACCATTACGCGGACCAGAGGTTCGGTTCCTGATTTTCTCAACAGAACACGGCCCTTGTTGCCGAGAATCTTTTCAGCCTTGGCCTTGGCTTCAAGAACTTCGCTGTCGGTAAGAGCATCAAAACCTGAAGAGAGACGAACGTTAACCAGTTCCTGAGGGAACAGCTTAACATCCTTATGAAGTTCACTTACAGGCACGTTATATTCACACATTGCTCTCAGAACCTGTAAGGCACTGATAATACCGTCGCCGGTAGTGGTGTGTCTTAAACTGATGATGTGACCTGAATTTTCACCGCCCAGTGACCAGCCGAGTTCAAGCAGCTTTTCCATAACATAGCGGTCACCGACCTTTGCTCTTTCAAACGGAATACCGAGTCTTCCGAGAGCCTGTTCAAAGCCGAGGTTTGACATCTGTGTACCAACCACGCCGCCGTTGAGTTTGTTGAATCTCTGCTGATATTCAGCAATGATGTACAGCAGAACGTCACCGTCGAGAACCTGTCCCTTTTCATCAACAATCAGAACACGGTCACCGTCACCGTCAAATGCGATACCGAAATCGGCCCTGGTTTCAAGAACCTTGAGAATAAGATTGTTAGGATGTGTTGAACCGTAGCCGTCATTTATATTAATACCGTTAGGAGTATTACCGATGGTGATCACACTGGCACCGAGTTCCTTGAATACCATGGTTGCAACCTGATATGTGGCGCCATGTGCACAGTCAAGAACAATCTTCTTGCCGTTCAGTGTATAGGTATTAGGGAAAGTACTCTTACAGAATTCAACGTAACGGCCGGGAGCATCATTTTTTCTGCTGGCCTTACCGAGTTCGGCAGCTTCAACCACGGTCATAGGCTGATCAATAAGGGCTTCAATCTGCAGCTCGATTTCATCAGGAAGTTTGGTACCGTCCTTGGAGAAGAACTTAATGCCGTTATCATAGAACGGATTGTGTGACGCACTGATTACCACACCAGCCTCTGCTCTGAACGCCTTTGTCAGGTAAGCAACTGCAGGAGTAGGCATTGGTCCCAGCAGAACGGAATCAACACCGGCCGCACTGAAACCTGCTTCAAGAGCAGCTTCGAGCATATAACCGGAAATACGGGTATCCTTACCGATAATAACCCTTTTGGTTCCCTTTTCTGACAGAACCTTACCGGCTGCCCAGCCTAATTTCATTGCGAATTCAGGTACTATAGGATATTCACCAACCTTGCCTCTTACACCGTCAGTACCAAAATATTTTCTATTCATTACTTCTGTTTCCTATTTTTAATAATTTTTCCAATCTGCAATAATTCTCTGAGCTTTGGTCCCCTGGTTTCAAAACGTTTCACATAATTCCAGCATTCCAAAGCCTGAACCGTCTCGGCCACGTCATGAACTCTTATAATCTTGGCTCCTTTGTTAACCGCATACATTGCGAGTGCCAGAGAGCCGGGGAGTCTTGCATTAACAGGAGCTTCAGTAAGCATTCCTATCATTGATTTACGTGAAAGACCTACAAGAATCGGATAACCGAAGCTGTTGAAGGTTTCCAGTCTGGCAAGAAGCTCATAATTCTGGTCCATGGTTTTACCGAAGCCGATACCCGGATCAATAATGATGTTCTGTTTTGAAATTCCCGCATTCAGGCAGGTGTGAAGCTTTCTGAACAGAAACTCTGAAATATCACCGAGAAGGTCCTTGTATTCAATATTGGTCTGCATGGTCTTTGGTTCACCAAGCATATGCATGATACATACGGGAGCATTCAGTTCCACACAGGTTTCAAGAGCACCCGGCATGCTCAGGGCTCTGATATCATTAATCAGATGACCGCCGGCATTGAAGGCTTCTTTCATTACTTCAGGCTTTGATGTATCCATGGATATGAAAACATTAAGTTCCTTAGCTATTTTCTCTACTACGGGAACCACTCTGTCAAGTTCCTCCTGAACGGAAACTTCAGCAGCTCCTGGACGGGTTGATTCACCGCCTACGTCAATAATATCAGCGCCTTCCTTTACAAGACGTTCGGCATGAGCCATCGCCTTATCAAGAGTATTATGTTCTCCGCCGTCAGAAAAGGAATCAGGAGTTACGTTTAAGATACCCATTACTCTCGGCTGATCCAGAGTAAGAGTTCTGTCATGCGCGGTTAACTTGTATATCATGGTAGTTCTCGGCTAATATCTGTAAAAACAATAAACCTCACCGCATTTTACCACAAAGGGCATAAATAGAAATTTTTACCGATATAAATACCACATGTGTCTGTCAACTTTAAAACCGATCTCAAATTTTAAGGTCTTTCGCGGCGTATCATGCGGTATTCCGACCTGGTCTATCTTCTGAATTTTTCAATCCAGCCAACCGCAAAATCGACCAGTTCTCTCTGACTCATGAAACGGAGTTCCGCATTACCGAGTACAGATTTCTGAACCTTATGATTCTTTTCGAAGTCGGTACCTATTCTTTCAAAATCCTCGCCGTCCACGAACAGTGTTTCATACTCCTTCCAGACTCTTGCGCCGTTTTCCATCACGGCACTGTATTCCGTACAGTTATGCTTTCCGGGATACCCGGCCCGTACATCGGCAAGATGCAGAGAAGTGTTCTTATCATAACCGACTCCGATAAGAAGGACCTTTGCATCAAGCTCATAGAGTCTGCCTATTGGTGATCCGTCCCCGAATATATTGGAAAGGTCATGATCTGACGTCAGATATTCCGCAAATTTGCCCCATGCAGCCACTGAACGAGCCGGATGATCACTGCGAAGTGTTCCCGGCCAGTTTCTGAACATTTCCGCAACCGCCCCCATGGTATTTGTCGGTGTTATCCTTTTATCATAGGCAGGCCAGTTATCCCTGATAATCTGCCAGTACTCTTCCGGGACTGTCCAGTGCACTCCGTCCGCTGGATCAAGATTCTTCCATGACTGAGTCGGCATCATAACCGTTCCTTCAGGACCTACTGTTTCAGTCAGAGCCTCGATTATTGTCTGAGCCCCGCCGCATACATAGCCGATACTGCTCATGGAGGTATGAACCATCAGAACCTGCCCCTTTGAAACTCCGGCCTGTTCCAGAGCCTCAGTTACATCTTTTTTAATTATCGGTCTCATTTTTTCCTCTTTCGTTGTTTATCGTTTAAGAATATCAGTCTTACTGATTATAATTTTATAATGCAGACAGCCTACAGATGCTCCACATCATTTCATTTCGTTTCCTCACCACTCGAAGTCAGCCCCTGTTTTCTTCCGATTCAGGCTCCGTCCTCTTCATAAGAATGTCATCATTAGCGTTCATGACGTCTGAACCGCTGTTCTGCCTGCTCAGAATTTCAGGCCATTTACGACACGCCTCCGTTTTCTTTACCACGGGATAATACTGCATTGAGGCCGGATAGTTATAATACCGCAGGCTTCAGGTCGTTGTATCACTTGGCGACAGTACCGCTTTCGGAATAATCATCGTTGAATCTGTGGTTGATACCATACCGCCAGGGCCAAAAGACTTATATAAACACCTTACTTTCAGGACATTATTATAAAACGGCAAAACTTACACAGAAACATTTTAAAACAAACATATTCAATGGATCTGTACTTTATTATGGACAGCAGAAAACCTAAATAATTTACCTACAGATATTTTCCTCCAAAAAAAAGGTCCTCACTTCTGAGGACCTTGCATTTCAGTTACGGAATAGCTTTAAAAGCTGTCCTGTGACGGCTTTGACGGTTTGTTCTGAGCTCCGTCCTGCTGCTGTTCCTGAGCAGGTTCTGCCTTAGGAGCGTCCCCGCCGTTACCGGATTCAGGGTTCTGAGGCTTGTCCTGATCGTCATTTCCGCTGTCAGCAGACTTGGAAGTGTTGTATCCGTCAGGTTCCCTTACAGGACGTCTTGCCATAAGATCATCAATCTGCTCTGAATCAATTGTTTCGTACTTGAGCAGAGCATCCTTCATAGCATGAAGAATATCCATATTGGTTTCAAGAATTGATTTTGCCCTGTCGTAATTCTTCTGCAGAATAGCTCTGATTTCATCATCAATAACATTCTGAGAATTATCTGACATGGCTCTTAATGAAGAAGAACTGTTACCAAGATAGTTTTCGGATTCCTCTCCTTCCAGAAGCTGAGGACCTACCTTCTTGCTCATACCCCATCTGATAACCATGTTGCGGGCCCAGTATGTGGCACGTTCAATATCATTTGAAGCACCGGTGGTCACATTATCCTCACCGAAAATCAGTTCTTCGGCTATGCGGCCGGCAAACAGAGTGGCGATGGAATCCTCAAGATAGCTTCTGGTATAGCTTAAGCGTTCATTTTCAGGAAGATACATGGTTACACCGAGAGCTCTGCTTCTAGGGATAATGGTAACCTTGTATACCGGATCAAAATCAGGAAGCATTCTGCCGACAATGGCATGACCTGATTCGTGGTATGCGGTATTGATCTTTTCCTTCTCGTTCATAACCTTTGAACGGAGTTCAGGACCCATAAGAAGTTTATCCTTGGCCAGTTCAAATTCAGCCTGGCTAACCAGATTCTTGTTCTTGCGTGCGGCTGCCAGAGCGGCTTCGTTAACAAGATTTGCCAGTTCCGCACCTGAGAAACCCGGTGTTCCGCGGGCAATCATCTTGATATCCACATCTTCGGCAATAGGAACATTGCGGGTATGAACCTTGAGAATCTGTTCTCTGCCCTTGATATCAGGCAGCCCAACGGTTACACGACGGTCAAAACGGCCAGGTCTCAGAAGAGCAGGATCCAGCACGTCAGGACGGTTGGTTGCGGCAATCACGATAACAGCTTCGTTACCTTCAAAACCATCCATTTCAACCAGCAGCTGATTCAGTGTCTGTTCACGTTCATCGTGACCGCCGCCGATACCGATACCTCTCTTTCTGCCCACGGCATCAATTTCGTCAATAAAGATAATGCACGGACACTTGGTCTTGGCCTTGGCAAACAGATCTCTTACACGTGATGCACCGACACCCACAAACATTTCAACGAAGTCAGAACCGGAAATGGAGAAGAACGGTACTTTTGCTTCACCGGCAATGGCCTTTGCGAGCAGTGTCTTACCGGTACCTGGCTGACCTACAAGAAGCACGCCTCTTGGAATCTTACCGCCGAGCTTCTGGAATTTTCCAGGTTCTCTGAGGTAATCAACAAGTTCCTTCACTTCGTCCTTGGCTTCATCACAGCCTGCCACATCGGCAAAAGTGGTATGAACCTCATCTTCCCTGAATTCCTTGGCCTTGCTCTTGGAAAAGCTGAAAGCTCCCTTTCCGCCGCCCTGAGCAGAACGCATGAACCAGATCCATACGAAGATCAGAATGATCATCGGGAACCATGATACGAAAATACTTAACAGCAGACTTGGTTCTTCAGGGAGAACACCTGTTGTTTCAACCTTGTGTTCTTCAAGCTTTGGCAGAAGATCCTGGTCAATCATAGGCATGATGACCTTGAATTTCTCTCCGTTGGTACGGTAACCGGTAATGCTGCGTCCGTCAATCTTAACGGATCTTATCTGATTTGCAGCGATATCAGCCTTGAAAGCCACGTAATCACGCTTAGCAGAAGCATTCTCATTGACCTCATTGAATGATAAATAGCCATATCCTAAAACAATGGCAACAATAATCATCAGTATTAGATTTTTTTTCATTATTTGTTTTCCTTTTTTCAGGCAAAAAACTACCTGAAAATATCCTGATCTTCTACTTCACAGCCCTTGAAACCAAGACCTACGTAATATACTTCTCTGGATCTCAGTCGTGAGGCATCAGGTTTTCTTACCTTTACTTCCTTGAAGGATCTTCTTAAAAGCTTCAGATAATCTTCCGTTCCTTCACCGTTAAATACCTTAACCACAAAAGAACCGCCCGTTCTTAGTATTCGACGGCACATGTCATAGGCAAGTTCAACCAGATACATGGCTCTTGGCTGATCAACGTTTATATTTCCAGACATGTTAGGAGCCATATCGGAAAGTATTACATCAACCTTGTCATCACCTACTATCTCGAGCAGTTTATCAAGTACTTCCTGTTCCCTGAAATCACCGCAGAGGAAATCAACCCCGTTGATTGGAGTCATTGGAAGTATATCACAGGCAACCACACGCCCGTGCTCACCGACACAACCTATGGCATACTGTGACCAGCCCCCGGGAGCCGCACCCAAATCCACAACTTTGTATCCTTCCCTGATGATTCTGTCTCTTCCCTGAATTTCTTCAATTTTGAAACTGGCACGGGAACGAAGCCCTTTTTTATGAGCTTCCTGTACGTAGACATCATCAAAATGTTCTTTTAACCATCTTGTCTGACTGGCTGTTCGTTTCTTTTTTGTCATTATCGTTTATTTTTATAAATTACGGTTTTCAGATATTCCGGATTTCAAACCGAAGATATCATCCCTCCACTGTAAATTTTCTTAATATTCCACCTGTAAATCATATCATATTAACAAATTTATTCCATACAGCAAAATAACAACTTTCCGCATTTATCAATAATATGAAGCAATCCTAAAAGGTTGCGTCCTTAACCAGATACAGTACCGTATGACTGAGAGTTTTCAATTCTGCCGATTACAGGTGTCATCTCTTAAAATATGGGCTGAATGTCTGTTTTTCAAGAGAATATTATCTCATCCTCTAATGATTAAAAAATAACCGGGACTCACGCCCCGGTATGATTTCTATCTTATCAGAACTTCACTGAAGTTGCCCTTGCCTCCCCTGCTTCTGACTTCAATGAGTGTCGGAATCATATTACCGGAAACAATCTGCTCCACATGGGAAATTATGCCGATCTGCCGATCAGACTTGAGGCTTCTCAGGGAAATCAGAAGATTTTCCAGTCTTTCATTGTCCAGGGTATCAAATCCTTCATCGATAAACATGTTCTCAACCTTGATGTTTCCGGTTATCAGATCTGAAAGACCTAAAGCCATGCCAAGAGATATTCTGAATTTTTCCCCGCCGGACAGAGAACATATAGGTCTTTCCAGACCTCCCGTATCATGATCGATTACCACCAGTTCAAATTTGTTTTTATCCACAGCTTTTTCTGTTTCCAGATATATGACCTTTAGGGAATATCTGCCGGTAAAAGACATGATGTACTTATTTGCCATTTCAACCAGATAACCATAAGTTATGCGCTGTGCGTATCTGCCAAGGTTATGCTGGGTCCTGAACAATTCCATAAGACGGATTTCAACCTGATGATCCTTTTGGATTTTTTCTATCTGGGCATTGACATCACTGAGTTTTTTCTGATTTTCACGATCCGTCATCAGTTTAAACGCATGAGCATTCTTCTGCTGTTCAATGTTCCTGATATCCTCATTGAGCTTATTGTAGAAATCTTCATTTACAGTGACTTGCGGCAGAATAACGACTCCTTCAGGCAGACTGTTCTTCAGGCCGTTAACGGTATTCACATCCTGCTCTATCAGGCATCCGGCCTGTCCGATTTCCCTGTTTAATTTTTCTTCCATCTGTCTGATTTCATCTGTATTTTTCTTGGCAGCATTGTATTCATCCACCGAAATACCGCAGCCCTTTAAAGCATCTTCCACAGCTATGCCGTTATCAAGCAGCAGCTTTCTGTACTTTTCCTCAGCTTCTGATATCGACTGTTCCTGAACCGCTTTCTCATTCTCCATTTTTTTCAGTAATGCGGCCGCCTTCTCCAGTGAAACCTGCTTGGATTTCAGTGAGGACTCTGCGCCGGTTACCTTTTCGGAAACGGCTGACTTTCTTTTATTCAGATCCGCTCTGACTTCCGCTGATGATTTACCGTCAAAAAGCTTTTTATGAGCTTCGGCAACATCATTGTTTCTTATAACGGCTTCAGACAGCTCTTTCTTACACTTTTCCATTCTGTCGTGATCTGTTTTCAGACTGCTTTCAGCATTCTGAACCTTAACGGAAACTATTTTCTTTTGTTCCTCAAGCTCCTCCTTTCTGGTACAGTATTCACTGATTGATGTAACTATTTCATCATATTTTCTTATGCCGTTTTCAGCTTCGCCGTAATCACCGAATGCGGAAAGCTCCTGCCAGGTTTTATATTCCGAAGATGCTTTCTTCGGAATTAACCTGTCTATATCGTCAGTTACTGACAGAATGACTTTTTCAGTATTCTGAATATCCTCACCCTTACCGTCAATCTCCTGCTGTTTCTTGACAATATTGTTTGAAATATCCATAACGGCTCTGCAGCATGAACTGAATTCATTTAATTTCCTGTCCGTTGCCCCCGCCTTTTCAATTATGTATGAATCATTGATTTCTGCAAAATTCCATTCAAAAACCCTGCTGTCTACGGACTTGTCAGCAACGGCAAGCACCTCGGAAGTCTCGTTTATGAATTTTTCAACGGCAAGAGCAAAATCTCTCAACAGAACCGTCACACCATTATCTCCGCAGGAACCGATGGACTGCATTACAGCTGCAAACCATTTATCCCTTAATAAACCTAATGAATCTTTTACGGTCTGTGACAGTATGTTGAAATTTTCAGTTTCCTTATCCAGCAGAGTTCTGTTCATCCTTCCGTCATTAAGTATACTTTCACACTTATGACGCTCCTCATCGATATGCTCCCTGCACTGCTGCACTTCTTTCAGCTTTTCTTCCCTCTGCTGTCTGTAAAGCTCCAGACTGTCCGCATGAAAAGCCTTAGGATGCTCCAGAGAACCGCACAGCGGACACTCTTCTCCCGGTCTGAGTTCTTTGGCAAGCTCGACTATTTTAATCTTTACGTCAATATTCTTGACTTCTCTGTTCAGCTCTTCCAGGGCTTTTTCCGCAAGTTTTATCGGAGATTTTTCTTTGTCATCGTAAAAGGCATATTTTTTCCGTAAATCGATAACGATGCCGTGAGTTTTTTTAATTGATTCATACGATTTTCTGAGTTTTTCCTTATTTGAAGAAATCTGCTTCATTTCCACGTACAGTAATCTTCCCTGCTCGGACATATAGGAATCAATCACTTGCTCAATCAGACCAATCTTCCGGCAGTTATCCTGCTGATTTTCATCAAGAGACACCTCAAGTTTTTCGGCATGAGTCAGGATGTCAGATTTCATGTTCTTCAATATGTTTAAGTAATCAGCCAGTTCCTGCTTCTTTTTATGTAAATTGCCTTCATAACCGGCTAATTTCTTCTTTAACCTGTAGTAATCGGTAAGTTTTGACTTCTGTATTGCCCAGAAATCCTTCATATACTCAAATTTTTTGTTTGCATCGTAATCTTTATTAAGAGTCTGTAGTTCAGTGCTGATGACGGCCAGTTCATGATCCTGTCTATTCTTTTCCTTCAGGCTGTTCTTTTCGTCATTTTCGGCATTGACGAAGATCTTCTGCCTGTTCTGAACATCATTTTTCGCTTCTATCTGTACCTTTTCAAGCTTCTCGGCCTCCTGGATAAGTGGCAGCTTTTCAGTCTCTTCAACAATAATGGTCTTCAGCTCAGAATCATACCGCTCTTTTTCAGCCTTCAGTGCGGAGTGTTCCTGCTGTTCTCTCTGAATCTCTCTTTTTTGCTCTTCAATATTGTTTTCATGCTTTTTCAGAGTATCAACAGCATTCTTCAGATGCAGAAAATCATCACGGCATACAAGTGTTTTTTCATATAGACTGATGTTCATGTAATCAGTCTGAAGTTCTTCCTTTCTTTTTCCGATTCCTGCGATTTCCTCTTTTTTTGCGGCAATCAGAAGCTGTTGCTTCTGAATGTTTTTTCCGCATTCTTTAACACGATTCAGTTTTTCCTGAACTTCTTTTTTTTCCTGCAGTTCTTTTTCACACAGATACATTTTTTCTTCTTCTTCAGACCGATCCTCATCAGTCATTAACCTGATGGAAGTCTTCACCACTTCCATTTCATTTGTCTGCTTTGACACTTCCTGCAGTCTGTTCTGTAACTGTTTATGGATCTGCTGATAAATTCCGGTTCCAGTCATCTTCTCAAGCAGTACGGTCTTTTCATCTGTATCCTGATTGAGAAATGCCATGAAATCCCCCTGAGGAAGGATAATGACCTTACTGAACTGTTCCCATGACAGCCCGATGTACTGTTCCGCTGCTTTTGAATAAGAATTTGGGTGTTCGGTATTCTGTACTTCATGATCTACAGTTCCGTCATCATGAAGAACCTGCATTAAGCAGTTAAAAGCCATATTCTTTTTAAGAGCCTTCTCACTACTGTTTCTTTTGGCCTTCTTTCTGTAAATCCTCACAAAGGCTCTGTAACGGATATTCTGCTGACCGATAAAATCAACCTCAGCAAAAGCTTCGTTTTTTCCTCTTGTCATGATGCTCGTTCCACCGGAAGCCTTGATGAACGAACCGTCACCGCATGGAATATATTTACCGCCTGAATCAGTACCTGAGCGCGGAGTAGAGGCATACAGAGCAAGACATACAGCATCAAGAATGGTACTTTTTCCGGCACCGGTGTTTCCGATAATCGCAAAAATCTTATCGGTAACCTGATGTTCAAAATCAATTTCAAAATTTTCAAGACTGGCCAGATTATGTCCTTTTACCTTTAAAATTTTCATTCTTAAAATCTCCGCTACTACTAATTGCCGGTATTCTGCTGTTCGGTTTTTACTTCTTCCACCAGTTCTTCAAGTACTTTTTTCATGTCATCAGGCAAATCAGCCTTCTCATCCCCGCAACTCTCTCTGTACAGACGTGTAACCAGATCAAGAGGATCAAGGATATCCTTCAGGGAATGAATATCCCTGTTGAAATGTGAACTGTCATCTTTTCCCCTTTTACTTACCATAATCTTCATGTCACACAGACGAATCACGTTCTGTAATTCGTTCAGAGTGCTGTCGGCAAATTCACGTAAAGCGCCTATACTGCTAAATCTGGTATCATCCGGATCAAAACAGATGCTGAAACTGTAAAACGGTCTTATCTCCGGCTTAACCTCGGGAAGGCACTGAAGCTGCCTGATAACATCATCAAATTCTTTTTCAGAAATGCCTTCCTTTTCGGCATCAGCAGGATATCTCACGAGCTTTACGGCTCTGTCAAACACACGTTCGGTAACAGTCACCTCAAATGATTCACGGCGTACCGGCTCTGTTGACAGTTTGTCAGAAACGGACTGTTTTTTTGAGAAGGTAACCATATTGACGCCGTTTGC
>JAEEGF010597130.1_pt1 | contig 17158 bp, 21 predicted proteins | sample 9134171 | NCBI WGS metagenome assembly JAEEGF01 (sample SAMN16246542, study PRJNA631951) | gut metagenome | biome: gut microbiome; feature: rumen; material: AP-attached | host: Bos | place: Iran: Karaj | collected 2018-10 | reverse complement strand
GGCTCGTCATCGTAGTCGATGTCGCCCCATTTCGTGCCCGAAGTGGTAGTGAAGTGCTTCTGTACAAAGGGTGGGCGTACGGGTTTCTCCTCTATCTTTGGCTGAGGTTTGGTGGTTGGTTTCTGAGTGGTGGCGGGCTGTGTGGTTTTCCCTTTTTCTATATTCTTGTGGCTGCCGCAGGCCACAATCGTTGCACATGCAATGATGATGGCGGCATGCCTGGCTATGTTTGCTCGGAATCTGTTCATGTCTGTGAAAAACGCGTTTTACATTTTAGGGCAAAATTACACATAATCCGCGACATACACAAATTATTATACACGAAATAGCAAAAAGACGAAGGAAAAGGGCAAAAAAAGAAAGCGACTAGCTTCACAGCTGATCGCTTCACATCTCCAATAGGTATTAGTTTTTTAAGGTAAAAAGATTGTTTTCAGGATAACGATGCAAAGGTAACTATCTTTTTTTAAAACACCAAAAACTTTTCTTACAAAAATTTACCATTGTGCATTGTGTCCGTTAACAACTGAAAATTTTTAATTTCTTTAACTTTTTGCCTGTGTAAACGATTACACAATTCCTCTTTTAGGGGGAGAAACGGCCAGCGATGCCCCGTCACGTTCAGCCGGGTTCAATCCTGCAAAATATCAACAAACAAAAAAGCCATGCAAAAATGCACGGCTTTTGATTCTTGGATATTTGCTTGGGAGATTAGAGACCCAGCTTCTTCTTGGCGTCGGCAGCAGCGTTGTCGATAGCCTCGCCAGCCTTCTCCTTTGCATTGTCAACAGCCTCGTTAGCCTTGTCAACAGCAGCGTCCTTGGCATCCTTCACAGCGTCGGCAGCAGCATCGGCAGCACCCTCAACGGCATCCTTGGCACCCTCAACGGCGTCGGCAGCAGCATTGGTAGCGTCGATACCCAGAGCCTTCAGTGCATCACCGGCACCCATCAGAGCGTCAACACTCTCAGAAGGAAGAGCTGTAATGCCATCAACGAGTGAGCTGATAGCAGCATTGTCACCAATAACGGCCTTGATCTTGTCGGCATTCTCCTTCAGGAAGTTCTGAACCTTGCCCAGATACTCCTTGGCCAGTTCGGGATTGGCAGCGATGAAGCTGGCAATCTTAGCCTTGATAGACTCGAGCGTAGTCTGCAGAGCACTTGCATCGTTCTTCTCGATCTGCTCGGTGAGGGCAGAGATAGCCTCGTCGGCAGCAGCATTCACGTCTTCAACAACAGCCTCGGTAGAGTCAACTGCTTCCTCAACCTTCTGCTGAGCCTTGTTACCGCAACTTGCGAAAGAGATAGCCACAACGGCTAAAGCCATAAAAAATAATTTCTTCATAGTGATAAAGTTATTAAAAAATTAGTAAAAAAGTAATTCTCTATAAATCGCCGTAAAATTATACTTTTTCCCGATACGTTGTTTCTTTTGTTTGATAAATTTAACAAAAAAGTTGAGTTTGAGGACGTTGTATTGCACACACGCGCCTTTTTGTGTAAAAAAAAGAGAGTGGGGAACGCTGTCCTCACCCTCTTTATCTTGTCGTAGTAGATGTGTGTGGTCTTGGCATCAGGGCAGGAAACCGTCGCGCTCACCGGCAACGAATGCCTTGCCCTCTTCGAAGAGATACACGCGGAGGTCGCCGAAGAAGCCAGTCTCCTGCAGCAGTTTCAGGTCAACCTCTGCCGAGCGGCGCTGGTCGTAGGTCTTAGCCTCGCCAATCTGGTTCTTGAACTCCAGTTGCTTCTTGTTGTTGTCGAAAACGGAAATCCACTCGTTCTTCTCGCGGTCTCCGATGATGAATGTCTTTGCCATGTTCCTTTGTTTTTAAATTATTAGTTTGTTTTTCGGGTGCAAAGTTAATACGATTTCCAGCACGTTGTACTCTTTTCTGGCAAAAAATGCACGTTAACGTTTGCAAGGGGCGAGGTTCCCCTTTCTTGTCATTTCGTTACTTTGCCGCATTAAGGTACCTTTTGGATATTTGTAAGATAGATGCCGACAGAACGGACGGGAAAGGAAAGTTTTTTTCGTGGTTTTCTTCTATCGGATGCAAGCATCTGTTTTAATGGGCGGAAGCGATGTTTCTGATGGGCGGAAGCACGGGTTCCATTGGACGGAAGCATGCCAAGCAGGCATGGGTTCGCATGTTCGTACAATAATCCTGACATTTCATACAGGGCAACGGGATTTATTTCTCTGAGTCGGGCGGAGTTCGTAAATTTGCGACGTGAAAACTCAATCATTAAAAAGAAAAGAGATGAAAAAGGCATTTTTATTACTAGTTTTTGTGTTGATGGGGCTGACAGTTTCGGCAGGAACACCTGCTGAATACAAAGAGGGCGACATCGTGTTCATAATCTCAAAGTCGGAGCAGAGCCCCCTGATTCAATATGCCACCAGGTCTCTCTGGAGCCATTGTGGCATCGTGGTCTATAAGAATAAGGAACCATATGTTCTTGAAGCCTCTAATGTGGTGAAACTTACACCGCTCTATGCATTTCTGCGTAAGGGCAGGTTAAAAATGAATACAACGAGAAGGTTTTTCGACAAGCCCGTTAAAATCAAGTATAAACAGTATCTGGGGATTCCCTACGACTCTGAATTCAGTCTGACGAACAACAGGTATTACTGTTCGGAATTGGTTTGGGTGATTTTCAAAAAGCAGTTTGGGATAGAGCTCTGCAAACCCAAGCCACTCTCTCAGTACAGGACTTTCGGATTGTCGAAAATCATCAAGAAGCGGAAAATAAGCCCGAAGTCGAAATTTGTCTCGCCTGATGACTTGCTTAATTCTACTTACGGAAGTTGAATCAGGAGTTTAGGCAAATCTTTCGATCAGGGAAACAAGAACGAAAAATGGGATGCCCCAATGAGCGGAGCATCCCATTAACCTCAGTGCCCTATGAAAGTGTTAGTTTTGTGACTATTCAGGATAGTTACCTTCGATGTAGGCTTTGATAAGCGAAGCGTGCGAGAGAGGACTCTTGGGATTGTAAGGGTCGGGGTTGGTGTTGTAGTCGAGCAGCACCACAGGCTTGTTCTTCGAGATGATGCGGATGGCTGTTACCAGTTTCTGCAGTTTGTTCTCAAGTACCCACTTGTAGCAGGGCAGGTAGATCAGCTTGCGAGAGGTAAGATAGCCCAGCAACTCCTCGCCATGAATGCCCTTGCGGTGTCCGAGACAGTGACCATATTTTCTGGTGGTACGCTTCATGTTCTTCATGTCGCGCTTCGAGAAGAGAGAGGTGTCGATGTCGTATCCTTCGAAGACCTTCAGACCCTGCCAGATGCCTTCAACGGAAAGAGCAACTTCGCCATCGCTAAACGGAATGGGTATACCCCCGATGGGGTAGAAGGGACTGAACTTGACGAACTCATCCTGGGCTTTGCTGGTCACGTCGATGATCATGGCATCAGGATACTTCTCTTTCAACGACAGAATCGGCTTGCCATTCTTGTCTTTCTTGCCAGGCACGAGAGGCTTTTTCTTTGACTCGATGATAATCATAGGATTCTTTTCTGAATCTGAAGCAAAGTTACCACTTTTCTCTGAATAAACATTAATTTTCATCATAAAAACACCAAAATTTTAATTAACTACCCAACATCAGGCATATAGTATTGCCAATAAAATGGAAAAGGTAATCAGTTGCGTAAAGAAAACGCATAAAATATTTCTGCAATGCCCGTTTGCTCAATTCTCGAAACCCGTTTTGCCAGTCTGTCACCTTAAATTATGTCATTTGTACCGCCAATTTGGCATATGATTATGTCCAAAAAAAGAAAAATGCAGTTAATGCGTAAAAAATACGCAAAGAAATTTGGAAGTTTCAATTATTGGTATTATCTTTGCAGCGTTAAAATTACGCAATAAATAAAATTAAGGGTATGGTAGTAAGAATTAAGGTGAGTGGTTTTGAAGAAAAAGTTGAGAAGTTGACTCTTGAGGAAGAGAGGAGAAAGCTTCAGAGTGTGAGTAATCTTATATTTAATAAGGTGGTGGAAAATGAAAGGGAGAATGTGTTGATGTGGTTGAAGGGTAGGTTTAAGGTTTTGAGTTTCGAAGATTTGGAGGAGGTTTATAATGATGGATGTCTGGTGTTGTGGGAGAAGATGATGGATAGGGAGTTTGAGTTGATGGAGAAGAGTATTGTGGGTTATTTGATGAGGATTTGTAGAAATATTGGGATGCATTATTTGAGAAAGGTGAATGAGGATAGTGAGAGTTTGGATAGGATTATGGAAAGGGGATTTGGAGTGAGTGATGATGATGAATGTGGAATAGGGGAGATGTTTGACGTGATGGATGAAAGAGAAAATGAGGATGAGAGATATGAGAAGTTGGAAAGAGTTTGGAGTATGTTGAAGGAAGTAGATAGGATGATTTTGGAGAGTTATTATGTGGATGGATGTAAGATGGAAGAAATTTCAAAGAGGATTGGATATAAGAATGGTAATAGTGTTAAGAGTAAGAAGAAAAAGGTGTTGATGAGAATAAAGGAGATGCAAGACAGGGCGGATTTTAAAGATCTGCCCGCTGCTGCATAACGATAGAGTGAATTAATATAATAATTTGATAAAACCTTATTAAACAATGAAAGAATTAAAGTATCATTATGAGTATCCGCATCCGAGCGTTACAACAGATTGCGTGATTTTCGGATTCGATGGAACACGACTGAAAGTCCTCTTGATAGAACGTGGCATCGAACCGTTCAAAGGACGTTGGGCATTTCCAGGAGGATTCATGAGAATGGATGAAACGGCCCTTCAGGGTGCCAAGCGCGAGTTATACGAAGAAACAGGATTGAAGGATGCATATATCAAGCAGTTCCATACATTTTCTGGTGTGGATCGTGATCCTCGCGAGCGCGTCATCACCATTGCTTATTATGCCTTGGTACGCATCAGCGAGGTGAAGGGAGGCGATGATGCGGCCAAGGCGGAATGGTTCCCGCTTGACAAGGTGCCGTCGCTGGCTTTCGACCACGACAAGATTCTTCGTGAGGCCACCCATGAGTTGCGCCGTCAGATTCACTTCGAACCCATCGGCTTTGAGTTGTTGCCGGAGAAGTTTACGATGACCCAGCTCCAGCACCTCTACGAGGCCATTCTCAGCGTGAAGTTCGACAGGCGCAACTTCAGTAACAAGATGCAGAAATTGGGCATCCTGACCCAATTGGAAGAGACACTTCCAATGCCCAACAAGAAAGTGGCATTCCTCTATAAGTTCAATCCGGAGAGCTACAACGAGATGAAGGAAAAAGGCTTCCGCCTTGAATTTTAGCTGTCAGATCAAGAATAAATATCGTTTGTAATAAGACTTAATACATCTATGCAATACATCAGTTTCTATAAGGACCGTCTTCCCTTTAAGCCCAAGTCGAATGTGGTGATCTATTTTGACGTGACAGGTATAGGGCGGAAACTCTATTATGGTGTTATCGATAAGTATTATGAGCGCATAGTAGACGAATTCCGACGTGGAGGCCTGGAGTTCTGCTTCCTGCCGAAAATAGCGCATGACATGGATCTGAAAAAGATCTATCACTATTTCAATCCTCAGGCGAGTCCCAATGAACGAATTCCTAATCTCAACGTTTATGAAGATCGTGATCTGTTGGAGTATATCGTGGCTGATTATGACCCATGGCGGCATTCGCCGGGACTCATTCAATATAAGGGAGAGGATTTCGATACGGTGGATTCCTGTACTTTTTCATATACGCCAATACCAGAACGATTCAACTCTTCTCCTATACCGCTAATCCGACAGTATGTGAATTTGCATGGGGTCTACGAAGCCGTTTTTGACACATCGTTTGTTGGGGCAACAACATCTTACAACAAACCCCTGAACTATGAATTAGTAGAGGATGATGTTGATATGATGATGAGTGAGGTACAGATGTTGGTAGAACGTCTCCGGAAGAGCGGAGTGGGCGAAATAGCACTTCAACGACTTTTCAAACCCACTCAGAAACTGAGCCGAATGCATATTCAATACGGACGCATATTCCTACCTGATTATAACAATATGGAGATTAAGATGCCTACATTGTCAAAAGCTATTTACATGCTTTACCTGCGACATCCTGAAGGTATCATGTTCTCGTATTTGCCAGACTATCGTGACGAACTACTCCATCTTTACGGGTTGATTTCCGGACGCGACAATCGTGAAGATATACGAAGGAGTATTGACGACGTGACAGACCCGACACGCAACTCTATTAACGAAAAATGTTCGCGTATTAAGCAGGCGTTCTTACGCGAGTTTGATGACAGTATTGCACGAAACTACTATATAACAGGCGAAAGAGGGGAGGCAAAGAAAATTCTCTTATCGAGGGATTTAGTTACTTGGGATATGCCAGATTAGTCTACATGACGATCTTTCGAATCATTCTTATGTGTTTATCAGGTCATAACTAAAAAATAACCTGATGATAGGAAGAGTCCCTGTTCCGGATAAGCAAAAAAAGTCTGCAAGCCTTGCAGGGATTTTCATCTTACCTTGAAACGGCGTAATTTTGCACCGTAAAACTTTATGTCGAACCATTTTAAAATTTAAACTTATGGATTATTCAATGAAAGATCTGTTGAATGGCGCCTCTTTGATTCAGAGGAGCGTGTTTGGTAAGAAGAACGAGTATCAGCTGAAATTCAACCATGAGGAAGATGGCTGCTGGTATGTCGATTTCCCTGGCTGGCCGTTTGACCATCATAACCTGATGATGGTGGCTGGTGCTGACGATCTCTGTGCTTTCCTCTCGGACGACGATCGGGAGACACGCTTAAACGTGATTCCTGCCAAAAAACGAGAGACACATGATGGCTATGCAGAATTGCGGCGCTTGGACCATTCGTTGACTGGTGGTGCCCACTACGAGGTGAAGGGCATCGACGGATTCGCTAAGAACATTTGGATTTGCCCGGTGACACTCTTCGTTCTTGGAAACTACCCTGCTTACATTTATATAAAGAAAACAGCTTGATTAAAACAAAATAACCTATTTATTATTAAACGCATGAAACAGAAAATTTTTAACCTTATCGTATTGGATGCCTCTGGCTCCATGTACAGTATCAGAAATGAAGCCGTTGCCGGTGTAGTTGAAACCATTCAGACCATTCGTACGGCTCAGGATGAGAATGCCAATCAGGAACATCTGCTCAGCTTAGTGGTGTTCAATGGAAAACGCATAAATACCGTCTATGACCGCATGCCCATCACAAAGGTACCCGATTTTTCAAAGAAGGATTATCTGACTACGGACAACACTCCACTCTATGATGCAATGGGCAATGCCATTACTAACTTGCAACGATATATTGACAATGATGACAACGTGCTGGTAACCATCATTACCGATGGATATGAGAATGCCTCGGTGGAGTGGAACCATCAGCGGGTCTTTCAACTTGTCGAGGACTTGAAGAAAAAGAATTGGCTCTTCACCTATATCGGCGCCAACCAGGATGCACTGGAAGTAGCCAAGAGCATGGGCATTAATCACAGCATGAACTACATGTCAGACGCTGAAGGCACAAAGGAGATGTTCCGGAAAGAGCAATTCTCACGTAAGGCCTTTTACAGCAAGTTGTCTGCTGGGAAGAGATTCTTTGAGGCGAAATCAGAAGACTACTTTGTAGATGATGATTCCAATGACGAGAATGCTTAGACTGTCTGAGTGATGTGTAATACAATCAGGTGGGGTTGCTTACCCCTCCTGATTTTTGACAATGTAGCTAAAACCATATTTCCATAAAAACAATTAAATGAAAAGAAAATTCCGTTGGATAGATTTGGCATTGCTGCCGTTTGGATTGTGTGTGCTGTTCCTTCTCTTGTTAGGTAAACTCTTCGGACTTACCTACAAGCAGATCTCTGTGGTGTTCAACCTATGGGTGCAGGGGGGCTTGCTGGCATTGTCGGGACTGATACCTTTTGGGGTGTCCGCCTTCAAATTGTGGGAGTCGTTTTCGGTGGGGTGGCTGGCACTAACCATCGTTTTCGCACTTTACGGCTTTGCTTACGTGTATGCTTTCATCAAGATGCTTCAGCACTATCTTTTGCCCTATGATGCGGCCTTTGACCTGTGTGTTGACGATTTGGAGAGAATAGCAGCAAAATGGCATACCACCTATGAGATGGTGAACCTGCTTCTGTTTGTTCTTTTCTATCTCATCCTTTTGGGATTGAATGTGTTTGTTGGATATTACCTGTTATTGCTTTAAACATATATAAAATGGCAGTATTGGTTTCTTTAGGTTTAATTTCGGTGCTTGTTTATTTTGTCAACCTGTATATGGACTTGCGGGAGCGGGCTCTGATTAGTGAAAAGGCTCTTGAACGGGCTAATGATGAGTATGTGGGAAATACATATAATATGGAAAACAATAGTATGGAAGAAAAAATAGGAACACGGGATTTATTTCTGGAAACGCTGACCCGGATTGGTTGTCAGTATGAATTTGGTGAGGGTGATGATATTTCTTTTGGCTATCAAGGCGAACATTTCATTGTGAGAGCCAATAACAACAATCCTTTCATCCATATATACGACACTTATTGGGGGCATGTGGAACTGTATAATGTAGAGGATCTCTCAAGACTGAAAAAGGCCATCAATGAATCGAATCTCAACAATTGCGTGACTGCGGTATATACGGTTGACGAGGCAGGAGGTACGGTTGACGTTCATAGCAAGACGGACATTCTATTCACACAGGAAATACCGGCAATAGATGATTACCTGCGCATGGAACTCAATGAATTCTTCAGGGTGCATGAGACGATAAACATTGAAATGGCAAAGCAAAGAGAGAAGGAAATGGAAAGATAGAAAAGCGCGACTCATACAATAATCCTGCCTGTTCATACAACACGGCAGGATTTTCTTTTTCATGTGTGGAACGATTCATATCTTTGCATCGTCAATCAGAAGAATTGATCTATGAAACAGTTAATCGTTACATTGATGATTGCGCTCATGAGCGTGATTGCATCAACGCCCGCTGGTGCGAAAAACAGCAGAAATGAATTGAAAAAGAATATTCCAACGAACTTGATTGTCAAGCAGACGACCCAGTTCAGTGATGGTAGGACATTGGTGATCTACTACAAGAAACAAGGAATGAATTGTGAGGTCTACTCGCCATGCAACGCCAATGACTACAAAGTGAGCGATGCCGCAAAGATTAAGTCGACTAACTTCGAGGTTGTTGACAAGGTTGAAGGAAAACTCTATAGGAAAGCCTCCCTCGCTGAGACCACGAGATTCATTAGGCAACTGGTCAATCAATATCTCTAAAGAATGGTTTATGTGGAAATCTTGTTGCTGTGTGTCACTATTGCGGTGCTCACAGCAGCCTCAAACGACTGACAATGAAAAAAGGCAAAAGAAAATGGCTTTGGGCTTGGGGAGTGCTTGCGGTAGTGATGGTGGGTGCACTCTTCGGATTGTATTGGGCATGGAAATATTACGGTCTTCCGGAATTGCCCGACCGCAGGGACTATAAGACTGTTGAGGAACGGGCTGAAAAGGCTATAGCTTTTGCTCACCGGCACAATATGAACGAACACTATGCGCTTTTCGTGGACTATAGCATTCCCTCGGGAACGCCACGGCTGTTCGTCTGGGACTTTCAGCAGAAGAAGATTGTTGCCAGTACTTATGTGATGCACGGACCAGGCAAAGGAAGCACGGATAAGCGTCCGAAGTTCAGCAATAAGCCAGGTAGTGGATGTTCTTCTTTGGGCAGATTTTTGGTGACAAAGGAACATGGGAATGTCAACAAGAGAGGCTTTCGCATAAAGGGGCTTGATATAGATAACCAGACTGCCTACGGGCGTGCTCTGATGATTCATGGATCAAGTTGGGTGGACGGTCATTGCTGGAAGCGCTACATCCCTCTGAACAGGAGAAGTTGTCTCGGGTGCGTCACCGTCTCTTCAAGAGGCATGAACTATTTATACACGCTGATTACCAATGAAAAGAAGCCCTTGTTGTTGTGGAATTTCTATTAATAGTTAGTTAAAAATGATAAACGCACGCGAGTCTTTCAGAATAAATTGATTATATTTGCACTATTATAATCTGTTAGTGTATGGAATGGCTTAGAATATCTACCAGCACCGAACTGGTGCGAGTCGCCACGGACGAGATTGTCTACGTTCGTGCCGACGGTAACTATTCTGACCTGATGCTCACGAATGGCAAGAGCCGGAAGATGGCATTTCAGCTTCATTTTTTCGATGAAGTGTTCCAGCAGTTGCAGAACAATATGTTCATCCGAGTGGGAAGGAGCCTTATTGTTAACAAGAGGTATATCTATGTTATAAATTTGCCTGAACAACAACTCATATTGTCTGGTGGCGATGTGAAGGATCCCATTGTTTTTTATGGACAGTCAAAAGCAGACAACTCTCAGAAAATAACTCTCGCACGTGAAGGATTGAAGCAGTTGAAGGAATTACTTGAAAACGAGAAAGGGGTAGACAATGGATGAACTAAATAAGCAGAAACCGGAAGTGCCCGTCATCATCATAGAACGGGATGAGCAGCCGCAATCCAATGGGGTCGTGGCGAATGCAGCCCCATCCAGAATGAAGAAGTTGCTGAAGCGATTCCTTGCGTTGCTGGCTATAGGCTGCATGATGGCAGCTATACTATGGGGCTATCATTTATGGAATTATTATTACAACATAGGTGTCCCTGTCTCTGTGACCCCAAAGCAGAATATTGAGAAATTGAAGCTGCCTGTAAAGCATGAAACTCCTGAGGTCGTGATGACCGGCGACAGCATTCTTGGGGTGGCGATGGACTTCTATGCCATTCACGGAGTGAAGGCCTCCATCGAGTTCGTTGAGCCTGACATGGCCGACACTTCCGTCTATATGTATTGCCGTTCTGCCGATTATACAGCCGACGGTAAGAGCTTAGGTTCTTTGGTTGCAAAGGGAGTGGAAAAGCCAAGCTTTCGAACACGTCTTGGATATATGGCTATGGCTGACGGTAACTTGGTGATAGGCATCAGCCGGAGTGAAAAAGTTAAGGACTATGTGCTGGAACGTGGTGGCTCGTTTTTCCGCCAGTTTGTCCTTGTAAGCGATGGTGTCATTCCTCCACGTTTCTATTTGCGTGGTAAGGTTGAGCGTCGTGCTATAGGCCGCATTGACGACCAGCTATATTTCATCGCCACCCGCCACAAGGAAACCCTGTATGATTTCGCTGAAGCCCTTTGTGATAAGGGTTTTGTCGATGCCATCTATATAACAGGCGGAGCTGAAAAGGTGTTCTACCGGAGTAAAGACGGTGTCAGACATGATATCGGTATCTCAGATGATTCACCGCGAAAGAAGTTGGATGGAGAAATTCCGTGGCTAGTATTCAGAAAATTCTAAAAATATTCGACCCATACTTATGGCAACAACAGACGACAAGAAAATTATTTTCTCGATGGTGGGGGTGAGCAAAATCATCCAGCAGAACCAGAAGCAAGTGCTGAAGAATATCTACCTCTCGTTCTTCTATGGCGCAAAAATCGGTATTATCGGTCTGAACGGCGCGGGAAAGTCGACGCTGATGAAGATTATTGCCGGGATAGAGACGCCCACGCAGGGCGAGGTGGTGTTCTCGCCGGGTTATTCGGTGGGCTATCTGGAGCAGGACCCTTATCTGGACCCCACGAAGACGGTGAAGGAGATTGTGCAGGAGGGCGTTCAGCATGTTGTGGACGCGCTTGCCGAATATGAGGAAATCAACCAGAAATTCGGTCTGCCGGAATATTATGAGGACCAGGACAAGATGGACAAGTTGTTCGCCCGGCAGGCTGAACTGCAGAATACGATTGACGCCACGGATGCGTGGAACCTGGACAGCAAGCTGGAGCGTGCGATGGATGCCCTGCGCTGTCCGCCCGAAGACATGCTCACGGCGAATCTCTCGGGTGGTGAGCGCCGCCGTGTGGCACTCTGCAGGCTGCTGTTGCAGAAGCCCGACGTGTTGTTGCTGGATGAGCCTACCAACCACCTGGATGCCGAGTCGATTGACTGGCTGGAGCAGCATCTTCAGCAGTACGAGGGTACGGTGATAGCTGTCACTCACGACCGCTATTTCCTGGACCATGTGGCCGGATGGATTCTGGAACTGGATCGTGGCGAGGGCATTCCATGGAAAGGCAACTACAGCAGCTGGCTGGAGCAGAAGGCCATGCGGCTGGCTCAGGAGGAGAAGGCTGAGAGCAAGCGGCGGAAAACGTTGCAGCGCGAGCTGGAATGGGTGCGTATGGCGCCGAAGGCCCGCCAGGCCAAGGGTAAGGCCCGTCTGAACAGCTATGACAAACTGATAAACGAGACGGTGAAGGAGAAGGAGGAGAAGCTGGAAATCTTCATCCCCAACGGACCGCGACTTGGCAACAAGGTGATTGAGGCTCAGCACGTGAAGAAGGCATTTGGCGACAAGCTGCTCTTCGACGACCTGAACTTCATGCTCCCGCCTAACGGCATTGTGGGCGTGATAGGACCTAACGGTGCAGGAAAGACCACGCTCTTCCGCCTGATTATGGGACTGGAGAAACCCGATGGCGGCATCTTTGAGGTGGGTGAGACCGTGAAGCTGGCCTATGTTGACCAGCAGCACACCAGCATTGACCCGCAGAAGACGGTCTACGATGTGATTTCAGGCGGCAACGAGTTGCTGCGCATGGGCGGACGCGACGTGAATGCACGTGCCTATCTGTCGCGCTTCAATTTCTCGGGTGTTGACCAGCAGAAGCTCTGCGGGGTGCTCTCGGGCGGTGAGCGCAACCGTCTGCAGCTGGCCCTGGCGCTGAAAGAAGAGGGCAACGTGCTGCTGCTGGACGAGCCCACCAACGATATCGACGTGAACACGCTGCGTGCGCTTGAAGAAGGACTCGACGACTTTGCAGGATGTGCCGTCGTAATCAGTCACGACCGTTGGTTCCTCGACCGCATCTGCACCCATATCCTTGCCTTCGAGGGCGATTCGAATGTGTTCTTCTTCGAAGGTTCTTATTCTGAATATGAGCAGAACAAGCTGAAGCGGCTGGGGCGCGAAGAGCCCAAGCGCGTGAAGTATCGCAAGCTTACTACCGACTAAACACAGCCTACCTGAGTATGATTAAGATAAATGTATCGGAAGAGATAGCCTCGGTTTGCCCTGGTTTCGTGGGGGCTGCCATCGAGGCTCAGGTGGTGAACACCAAGTATAGCGAAGGCTTATGGGCTGAAATCAGGGCACTCTGCGATGACTACAAGCAGCGTTTCACCACGGTGAGCATCAAGGAATTGCCAGGCGTTGAAGCTACGCGGCGTGTATATAGGGCCTGCGGGAAAGACCCCTCGCGCTACCGCCCTTCGTCGGAAGCCTTAATTCGCAGGGTGGTTCAGGGGAAAGAACTGTATCAGATTGATACGCTGGTGGATATGATAAACCTGGCGAGCATGAAGTTCGGCTATAGCATAGGCGGATTCGATGCCGACAAGTTTGTGGGCGATACGCTGACGTTGGGCATCGGGCGGAAAGACGAACCCTACGAGGGCATCGGGCGCGGCATTCTCAACATAGAGGGAATGCCTGTCTATCGCGATGCTGAGGGTGGGGTGGGCACGCCCACGAGCGACCATGAGCGCACCAAGATAGAACTGGGCACCACGCATCTGTTGACGCTCATCAACGGCTACGACGGCAACCGCCAGACCGTGGAGGCCAATGCGCTGTTCATCAGGGAGCTGCTGGAGCGTCATGCCAGGGGGCACAACATCACGGTGACAGCCTACGGCGGCCATTTCTGATGCCTTCCCAGATGCCGGTGCGAAAGATTATCCACATTGATATGGACAGTTTCTTTGCCAGCGTTGAGCAAAGAGACCATCCCGAACTCAGAGGCAAGCCGATAGCCGTTGGAGGCGATTCGGAGCGTGGCGTGGTGGCAACGGCTTCCTACGAGGCCCGCAGGTTTGGCGTGCATTCGGCAATGGCCATGAGCAGGGCGCGGCGGCTTTGTCGTGACCTGATTGTTGTTCGCGGCGACTATAATAAATATAAAGAGGTGTCGAGGCAGATGCACGCCATCTTCCATGAATACACCGATTTGGTGGAGCCCATTTCGCTCGACGAGGCCTTCCTTGACGTCACGGAGAACAAGAAAGGCATGGAGATGGCTGTTGACATTGCGCGCGAGATAAAGGAGAAAATCAGACAGCAGCTTAGCCTGACGGCCTCGGCGGGTGTTTCGTATAACAAATTGTTGGCAAAGATAGCTTCCGACTGGCGCAAGCCCGACGGACTGACCGTGATTCATCCCGCTCGGGCCCAGGATTTCATCGACGACCTGCGCATAGAGAAGCTGTGGGGCATAGGGCCAAAGACGGCTGAGACGATGCACCAGATGGGTATCTTCACAGGGGCTGATTTGCGTAAGGTTTCAGCAGAACGGCTGACGCAGGTGTTTGGCAAGATGGGGGCTGTGTTTTATGCATTCGCCCGCGGGATTGACGAACGGCCTGTACAGGTGGATTACGAGCGCAAGTCGGTGGGGTGTGAGCAGACTTTCGAAAAAGACCTGAACACGAAAACCGCCATGACCATCGAGCTGTATCATCTGGTGCTGGAACTGGAGCGAAGGCTGGAGAAATCGGAGTTCGACGGCGTCACACTAACCCTGAAAGTGAAGTACGAGAATTTTGAGCAGCACACCCATAGCATAACAACGACACAGCCCCTTCGCAGTAAGGCAGAATTGCTGCCCTTGGCGAAGAGGCTGTTGAAGGATGTGTCTCTGGAAGGTCACTCGGTGAGGCTGCTGGGATTGTCGGTCTCCAATCCGCCACGCAACGATGTTCACCGGCATTGGATTGAACTCGAACTGGAGTTCGCCCCCTGGGACGATGAGATGCCTTAGTTGGCTGCTTCGAATTCGCGGAGGAAACGGATGTCGTTCTCGGAGAACATGCGCAGGTCGGAAACCTGATACTTCAGGTTGGTGATACGCTCCACACCCAATCCGAAGGCATAGCCCGAATATTCCTTGCTGTCGATGCCGCAGAGTTCGAGCACGTTGGGGTCGACCATTCCGCAACCGAGAATCTCAACCCAGCCCGTGTGCTTGCAGAAACCGCAGCCCACACCGCCGCAGATGTGGCACGAGATGTCCATCTCGGCACTTGGCTCGGTGAATGGGAAATAGCTGGGGCGCAGACGGATCTTGGTGTCGGGGCCGAACAGCTCGCGGGCAAATGTGAGCAGCACCTGCTTCAGGTCGGTGAAACTCACGTTCTTATCTATATACAGGCCTTCAATCTGGTGGAAGAAGCAATGGGCACGGGCGGTGATGGCCTCGTTGCGATACACGCGGCCGGGGCAAATCACGCGAATGGGGGCCGTCAGCTTGCCGTCCTCGGTGTGCATGTTCTCCATCACTCTGGCTTGTACGCTTGACGTATGCGAGCGGAGCAGGATGTTCTTCGTCACATCGTTCAGTTCCGACTGTTCCACGAAGAACGTGTCTTGCATGTCGCGGGCGGGATGGTCGGCGGCAAAGTTCATCTTGGTGAACACATGCAGGTCGTCTTCCACCTCAGGTCCGTCGGCCAGCACGAATCCCATGCGCGAGAATATGTCGATGATTTCGTTCCTGACGATGGTCAGCGGATGGCGTGTGCCCATCTGGATGGGGTAGGCCGTGCGCGTCAGGTCGATGTCGTCGTTCTGGGTTTCGGCCGTAGCCGTTTGTTCGCGAAGCGTGTTAATCTTGTCGAAGGCAGCCTGTTTCAGCTCGTTGATTTTAATACCCACGGCCTTCTTCTGGTCGGCAGCCACGTTGCGGAAGTCGGCCATCAGGGCGTTGATTTCACCTTTCTTGCTGAGGTACTTCAGTCTGAGCTGTTCAATTTCCTCTGCATTCGAGGCGGTCAGTCCGTTTACTTCTTTCAGAAGTGCTTCTATTTTCTCTAATAACATGATGCTTAATAAATTTTGGTTGCAAAATTACTACAAAATTTCGACTTAGCGAAGAGATTGCAGATTATTTTGCTTTCATGGGCGTGAGAACCGCTCAAATTTTCCGATTTGGCGAGGTTCCAGTGTCCTTTGCGAACCATTTTTATCCACCTGAGCAACAAATCCGAAAATACTTTCATTTTTTTTCGCGAAATCTGTGTCCATATTGATAATTATTTCGTAAATTTGCACCGATGTTATGATAGAAAGCTATTTTCACTGATGAGAAAAAGTGCCATGATTGTGTTGCTGGCCTGTGTGTCGATGATGTTTTGGACAACAGGCTGCACCGACAAGAAAAAAGCAGCAGCAGAAGATACGACGGCCACAGACAGTATTCCCGACAGTACTGAGACGGATTCGTTCGACATACTGATGGATGCCACGCCTGTGCCGAAATCGGCCGACGAGTTGTTCGATGACTTCATCTTCAATTTTGCTGGCAACCGGAAGATGCAGATGAAGCGCATCAAATTCCCCCTTACCGTGATTGACGGCGACAAGAAGCAAACGCTGGCCAAGAACCAGTGGAAGATGGAGCGTTTCTTCATGCCGCAGGGGTTCTATACGCTGATTCTCGACAACCGCAAGCAGCTGGAGCTCTCGAAAGACACCAGCATCAGTCATGTCGTGGTAGAAAAGATTTTTCTTGACCGCCAGCAAGTGAAGAAGTATAATTTTGACCGGCTGAACGGGGAGTGGATGCTGACATCGGTTGACAACACGGCCATGGTGAACAATATGAACGCCTCGTTCCTGAAGTTCTATCAGGAGTTTGCCACCGATTCGGCATTTCAGATGAAGAGCCTGAGTAATCCTATTTCGTTCGTGGGCCCTGACCCTGACGATGATTTCAATACGCTGAAAGGTGACTTGTTGCCTGAACAATGGGACGTGGTGGGGCCGACGGATTTGCCTAACGGACTGATATACAACATTATCTACGGACAGAAATATACGGAAAGTTCTCAGAAGGTGTTTCTTTTGCGCGGTATCGCAAACGGACAGGAACTCGAGATGACTTTCCAGAAGAAAGACGATGAGTGGAAACTTGTCAAGTTAGTGGAATAGCTTTTTATTGGTAAGATTTGAAAGACGAAAAAGACTCTAGCTTAAAGGCG
>JAEEGF011998543.1_pt1 | contig 17161 bp, 15 predicted proteins | sample 9134171 | NCBI WGS metagenome assembly JAEEGF01 (sample SAMN16246542, study PRJNA631951) | gut metagenome | biome: gut microbiome; feature: rumen; material: AP-attached | host: Bos | place: Iran: Karaj | collected 2018-10 | reverse complement strand
AATCCGGATATTGACGAACTTGGAAAAAACAAGTTTAGGCTTGTTATATTGAATAAATCAGATCTTGCAGACAAGGCATCCACAGATAAGTGGAAGTCATACTTTAAGAACAAGGGTATAACCGTTGTCACTATGGATGCGAGAAACAGAGGTGGAGCAAGAGTTGTTGAGCCTACTGTTAAAGAAGTCTGTAAAGAGAAGATTGAAAGAGACAGAAAAAGAGGTATTAAGAACCGCCCCATAAGAGCTATGGTATGCGGAATCCCTAATGTTGGTAAATCTACTTTTATAAATTCATTTGTGGGTAAATCAACTGCCAAAACCGGAAATAAGCCCGGTGTTACAAAGGGTAAGCAATGGATTAGGCTCAGTGATTCTATTGAACTTCTTGATACTCCCGGTATCTTGTGGCCCAAGTTTGAAGACCAGGCCGTTGGTATGAGATTGGCAATGCTCGGCACCATCAATGATAATATTCTTGATACTGCGGAACTTGCAACAAAGCTTATTGATTATTTGAGAAATGCTTATCCCGGTACACTTTCTGACCGATATTCTATATCAGAAGAAGGTAGTGACCTTGAACTGTTGGAGGCCATTGCACTTAACAGAAAGGCATTAAAAAAAGGAGAAGAACCTGATATCGAAAAAGGGGCATCATACCTTATCGATGATTTCAGAAGCGGAAGATTAGGTCATATTACACTGGAACTTCCGGCAGAAGACAATGAGTGAAAAATTGAGCAAGAAAGATCTTGATAAAAGTGTTTCAGAAGCAGGAGCAGGCAAAAAAGGTAAAAAGAAATACAAGGATGTTTTAAAGGAATTGTTTTCTCTGGCAATTCACTTACTTGTAGCTCTTGGTATTACTGTTTTATTCATAACTTTTATAGCTCAGAAAACAGTTGTACATCAGACATCAATGCATCCTACTCTTGAGGATGGAGATCATCTGGTGGTTGATAAGATAACTTATCGTTTTTCCGATCCTCAGAGATTTGATATTGTTATCTTCCCTTACAGATATGAAAACCCGGAGAGAAAGAATGCTTATTATATCAAGCGCGTAATCGGACTCCCCGGTGAAACAGTTCAGATTGGAGAGGATGGAAGTATTTATATTAACGGAAAGCTTCTTAAGGAGAATTACGGAGCTGAAGTTATAGATGCAAGTGATGAGAGATGGAACAGAGGTAAGGGCGAAGGAATCACGCTGGGTGAAGGCGAGTACTTCGTTATCGGTGATAACAGAAATAACTCTGTTGACAGCCGCTTTGACATTATAGGAAATGTATCTCGTTCCGAAATCGTTGGAAGAGCAGTATTTCGCCTTTTCCCTTTCAAGAATTTTGGTCCGGTTGATTAGTAGAAAATGAAAAGTATATCTGAAATAACTTTAGAATTTAAAAATGCAGAGATAACCGATCTGTCTGCTTTGATAGCTGAGTATTCCGTTGATGAGCGTGGCGGTGTAAAAAAACTTATTGAGGGAGCAAAGAAGAAGATCGATGCTCTCGAAAAAGAAAAGCAAAGAATATATGCTTTATCTGAGTTTGAAAGACAATATGCAGACTGTGGTCTTATTTGTGGTATAGATGAGGTGGGACGCGGGCCTCTTGCAGGACCTGTTGTAGCCGGTGCAGTTATCCTCCCCAAGGATTGCAATATCCTTTATATCAATGATTCCAAGCAGGTATCTGAGAAGATGCGTGAAAAGCTTTATGATGAAATTGCAGAGAAGGCAGTTGCTGTAGCTGTTGGAATTGCAACTCCCGAAAGAATTGATGAGATCAATATTCTTCAGGCAACTTACGAAGCCATGCGTGAAGCAATAAGCAAACTTGGTGCAAAGCCCGACATCCTTTTAAATGATGCAGTAACCATTCCCGGTGTAGATATAAAGCAGGTTCCCATTATTAAGGGAGATGCCAAGAGTATATCCATTGGTGCTGCCAGTATTTATGCCAAAGTTACAAGAGACCGTATGATGGTTGAGTACGATAAGCTCTATCCCGAATATGGTTTCGCAAAACATGTTGGTTATGGAACAAAAGATCATATCGATGCTATTAAGAAATATGGTCCCTGCCCTATACACAGACGTACATTCATTAAGAATTTTATTTAAGCCTATATGAATATTAACGATGTACTGATCAACGCAAATCAAATATATCAGAATAATACCGGTAAAGTTCCGGAGGGGACTGCCTTAGACGGGGTTCGCATTAATGCTGCAGATGCTCTTTTGGCTGACCTTAAAGCAGGAGATTCCTTAAGAGCTCAGGTTGTTTCCAAGGATGGAAATGTTGTAACTCTGGAACTTCCCGGTAATATTTTATTTGATGCTAAAGTATCATCAGGCATCAACTTAGATATTGGTAAACTTCTCACCTTTGAGGTTAAGAGTTCAGCTTCTGGACTAACCCTTTCCCCGCTGTTTACAAATATGGCCTCTGATCCCAATATTTCAAAGGCCTTAAATATGGCAGGCCTTCCCGTTAATGAATCTACTGTTCAGATGACGGGGAAAATGATGGAAGCCGGAATGAGCGTTGACAGGAACTCTTTAAGCGCTGTATTTAAGGATGTGTCTGTCTTTTCTGAGTTTCCTGTGGAAGATATCGTGGATCTTCATAAATTGGGAATTGAGGTTAACGAAAACAACCTTACCCAGATCGATTCATATAAGAATCTTTCCTATCAGCTTGGGGAAGGGATGAACAATGTACTTAATGACCTTCAGAATGCTTTATCGGAAACGGCACTTGCAGGAGATACAAATGGAGCAGCGACTCTTTTGTCACAACTAAGCGAACTGGCTTCTGAAATCAGTGGAGTAACTGTTGAAACAGAAGATTCTGCCACCTCTCAAGATTTAATTAACGTTAATGAGAATACTGCTGCGATTGTTCAAAGTGAAGTAAACGCACCCACTTCGGCTGACAGTGAAATGTCTGCTGCAGAAAAAGCATTAAAACTTCTGGCTTCCGTTTCGGATGAGGGAAAGACTGATACAGTTTCAAATGAAACTCAAAAAGAGACATTAAGTATAATTAATTCTGAAAAAGCATCTGATACCGTAAGGATTCCCCTCGATGAGAATACCAGGACTGCTTTAGCAGAGGAATTAAAACCTTTCATTGGAAACATCGAAGATCTATCGACTAAATCCTTTAATGAGCTTTTTGCTTTAACTAAAAGTATTATAGATGAGGCATCTTCAAACAATGATATTTCAAAGCTTTCAAGACTGCTTAACAGCCATGTGATCAAGGATACGGTTCTTTCTGCTTTATCCGAGCAGTGGAACATTTCGCCTTCTGATGTGGCTGATAAAGAAAAAGTCATGGAGTTATATCAGAGGTTATCGAGACAGCTTGGCAGCATTAGAGAGGCTTTAGAAAATGCTGAGATCAAGAATAATGCAGCTCAGAATTCAGTTAATAACATGAGCAACAACATCGATTTCCTTACCCAGGTAAATCAGATGTATTCATATATTCAGCTTCCCATTAAACTTTCCGGCGGTGAGAATGCCCATGGCGATCTTTATGTATATTCTAATGGCAGGAAGCTTAACATGAAGGATGGTAAAGTCAGTGCGCTTTTACATCTTGATATGGAGCATTTGGGACCTGTGGATGTCTATGTCGCAATGGATACTTCTACAGTCAACAAAAAGGTTAGCACTCAGTTTTATGTTGCTGATGATTCAATCTTGGATTTTCTTGAGGAACATATGGATGAGCTTACCGAGAGGCTGGCATCCAAAGGTTACAGTGTTTCTGCAAGAACATCTCTTAAAGGATCAAAAGAGGCTGAGGAGAATCCTTTGTCATCATCTGCTGACGGAGGCGGTATCAACGGAATTTTATCTCGGATGGGAAGCGTTAAACTTTCGGAATATTCATTTGATGTGAGGACCTAAAATGGCTGAGCAGGGGAAGAATAAAATTAAACAGGCCATAGCCCTTGAATATGATCCCAATGATGCTGCACCCAAGGTCATTGCAACAGGTAAAGGTATTATAGCCGAGAAGATCATTGAGAAGGCTAAGGAAGCCGATGTACCGGTCCACAGGGATGATAAACTGGCAGATACTTTATCAAGGCTGGAAATAGGTGAGATGATCCCGCCTGAGCTTTATGAAGTTGTAGCAGAGATCCTTCTGTTTGTGGATCATATGGATAAGATCAAGAATAAAATGAAACAGAGCTAGAGGGGAATTTTGAATAAGAGAGCCAAAGGGACGGAATACGAAGATTTCGCCGCTAACTATTTGGAAGACATGGGGCTTACGATAATATTTAGGAATTTCAGGTGCAGACTTGGAGAGATAGATATTATCGCCACTGATAAAGACGGAAGCCTTGTCTTTGTTGAAGTTAAATACAGAAGCACACAGAAATACGGCAGCGCCGCGTCTGCTGTGGATATCAGAAAGCAGAAGATCATATCAAAAGTCAGTGATTATTTTAGGATATCCCATAAACAGTTTGAAGGCCGGCCTATCAGATTTGATGTGATAGCTTTTGAAAATAATAAAATGTTTTGGTATAAAAATGCTTTTGAATATTCGGGAGCAGCTTTATGAAAGGGGAAGAGATGGACAGAGTACTTGTATGTGATGATGATAAAGAGATCGTTGATGCCATCGACATTTATTTATCGCGTGAAGAGGGAATTGAGGTATTAAAGGCATATAACGGCAAAGAGGCTGTGGATATCATAGAAAATGAAGACGTTCAGCTTCTCCTTATCGACATCATGATGCCTGAAATGGATGGTATTGAGGCAACAAAGATCATCCGAGAGAATCATACTATTCCTATCATTCTCTTATCTGCAAAATCAGAAGAAAAGGACAAGATCCTTGGATTAAATATAGGCGCAGATGATTATATCACAAAACCTTTTAACGCAGGTGAACTTGTTGCAAGAGTTAAATCCAATTTAAGACGATACACTTCACTTGGCGGACAGAAAGATGAAAACGCTTCGGTTATAACCATTGGTGGTCTTACTATCAATGATGAAAACAAGCAGGTATTTGTTGATGATGAGTTTGTAAGACTTACACCCATTGAGTATAACATTCTGATTTTCCTTGCAAAGAACAAAGGACAGGTATTTTCATCACCTCAGATCTACGAGCATATTTGGAATGAAAAGCCTATTGATGCTGAGAATACTGTAGCAGTACATATCAGACATATCAGAGAAAAGATTGAGATCAATCCCAGAGAGCCGGAATATTTAAAGGTTGTCTGGGGTGTGGGATATAAGATTGAGGGAGATCTATGAGAAAGAAAATAACCGTAAGAGTGCTTCTTGGAATATTGATGCACTTGCTTATGGGAGCGGCGTTTGTTATCGCGGCAAACCTGTTTTTACGCTCGGATTTTTCAATTAAATATTTGGACGGTGAAGAGTCATATCAGCCGGCGGATGTGGTAAGAGAGGACTATTCTTTTGAAGATTCAAAGCTCTATACCGAAATATATACCCGTCAGCTTAAGGATATAATAGCTTATTGTGCCATTAAAAACGTGATCGATAAGAACGATGATCACAGTTATGATATGGTTGATGTCCTTAATTCATCGAATACCGAGAACTCCGGTATCAACTTTGATCAGACACTCGTTTACTATATCGATGACCTTATCAGATGGGGGAGAAGCGGATTTACCTATACCCAGAAAGAGTATACGGTTGAGCAGTTTATGAGCTACTATAACTCACCCTATTCCTTTGATGAGATCATCTATTACGGCGGAGATAATATCTCTTATTACGTGAATGATGATGGCCAGACAATCGTTATCATCAATTTACTTGATATTACTTATCCTTCCGTTGATGGTGCTACCGGATTTGAAGATAGGGCTACTAACTGGATCGAATTCTTTGACATGCAGGATGCATTGAAAAAAGCTGCTGAAAAGTATGTTAAATACTACGATATGTATCGTAACGGTATTGGACTTTATGAGTTTTCAAATACCAATATCAAGTATGTTTTAAGGATTGGTGAAGGTAATAATGTCATAACTTATTCCAACATCAAGAATGGACTTATAGATACTCAGAGTATCAGTGATGCAGAACTTACGGAAGTATTTTCTGATTACAAGGATTTCCTTGTGTATTTTCCGGAAAGCCTTGAGTTTTCAACGTTTTCAAATGTGAATGAGTCCGATCTTTATGTTGTGGTGAAGTCTTATGCGGATGAGTTCAAGGCTCCGGTTAAGTTATGGGCTTATATTGAAGGAGACTTTACAAAACAGAGTGATGCTTTCTCAATCGCCTTTGAGGCAACATCCGGAAGAAAAGGTTTTGTCACAAGAAGTATCATGGCTGTTGTTTTGTTACTTGCTGTCTATGTTGTTCTTTTTGTGTTCAAGGCAGTGACTGCAGGTATCAGAGGCTCGGAGCGATACCTTTTGTTCTGGGATAAGATAATACTTGAGGTTTATGCGATCCTTCTTGCTTTATTTATAATTCTTTCAAGATTTATGTTTGCAAAGAATTATAACAGCGGTATATCAAATATCTATTTGATCTTTGGGCCCCTTGGAATTCTTACAAGCTTTTCTTTATGCATGCTTGTCTTTTCAACCATTAGAAGAGTCAGAAGCAAGAATGTTAGGAAGTACTCTTTTATATATCTTGTGTATAAAGGATTTTCAAGAGTAAGAGACAGGATCGAAAACAGCGCTAATCCCTATGTTAGCGCACTTGTTCCTTTCCATTTTTATTTGATAATCAACTTTGCTTTATTCGTAGCCCTGGTCATCTGCTCCAGTAAATCCATTTATCTTGGAGTGGTGTTATCCGCAATACTTCTTGTGGCTTACAATGTTTTGTTTGCTGCAAGACAGATAAGAAAGTCCTCAGACAGGATCTCACTTAGGGATGGAATTAAGAGGATAACCGGTGGTGAGCTTGAATATAAGATTGATGAAGATCCTCTTCTTGATATTAACAAGGATCTTGCAGGAAACATCAATCATCTTGGTGAAGGAATCAAGAATGCGGTTGAAACCAGTATGAGAGATGAGAAGATGAAATCTGATCTTATAACCAATGTCTCTCATGACCTTAAGACGCCCCTAACATCCATTATCAATTACGTTAATCTTCTTAAGGATGAAAATATTGATAAAGAGCCTGCTGCAGGATATATTAGAACTCTTGAAGAAAAATCAAACAGGCTTAAGCAGCTATTGACCGACCTGGTAGATGCTTCAAGACTTTCTTCAGGAACAACGGAAGTATCCCTGACTAAGATACGTATCACAGAACTTTTGCATCAGATCGTTGCAGAGTTTTCCGACAAGTTTGAAGATGCAGGACTTGAAGTAGTTTTTGACGGTGAAGTTAACGGCTATATCATGGCTGACGGTCGCCACATGTGGAGACTTATGGACAATCTTCTTGAAAATGTCTGCAAGTATTCCATGAGAGGAACCAGAGTATATGTCTCTGTAAAGGATTTTGATTCCGAGGAAGGAAAGAGAAAACTTCTTATCAGCATCAAGAATGTATCCGCGACTCCCAATACTGTTCAGGGAAGCGAACTGACTGAAAGATTCATAAGAGGAGATGCTTCAAGATCTTCCGAGGGAAGCGGACTTGGCCTTTATATTGCCAAGAGCCTTGCAGAACTTCAAAACGGTAAATTTGAAGTAATAGCCGATGGTGATCTTTTCAAGGTAGATATCGTATTTGATCTCCTTGAATCTTAATAAAAAAACAGCATACCGTTGTTATGCGGTATGCTGTGAATATTATAAACTTATTTATTCTTCTCTGCATTATAGTTATCAAGGAACTGATGAATCTTTTCCGTGGTAGCCATAACGTTTGAAAGAGAAGCATCATGGTTCATGAAGTCAATGATTGATGAGATGTACTTAGCCATATCAGCAACCTGGAAGTATTCCTTTGAATAGATCTCAGGAGGAAGATAGGTAAGGTTGGTGGTGATCAGCTTATCGAAATATCCTTTTTCATAAGCTTCATCAAAGGATTTAAGGCCTTCTGTAAAGAGGCCAAATGTAGTACAGATGAATACACGTCCTGCATCCATTTCCTTAAGCTGCTTTGCGGTATCGATCATTGATCCGCCGGAGGAGATCATATCATCCATAATGATAACGTCTTTTCCGTTAAGAGAATCACCAAGGAATTCATGAGCAACGATAGGATTCTTACCGTTTACGATCTTGGTGAAGTCACGTCTCTTATAGAACATACCGGTGTTTACACCGAGAACGTTTGCAAAGTAGATGGCTCTGTCAAGGGCTCCTTCATCGGGAGAGATGACTACGAGATGATCTTTGTCCACGTTAAGGTTTGAATCGCTTCCGAGAAGAGCTTTCATAAACTGATAGGTGGGCATGAAATTGTCAAATCCCTTAAGAGGAGTAGCGTTCTGGACTCTGGGATCGTGAGCATCAAAGGTAATGAAATTGCTTACGCCCATGTCATAGAGCTCTTCAAGCATGTATGCGGCGTCAAGAGACTCAAGACCGTTTCTTCTGTGCTGGCGTCCTTCATAAAGGAAGGGCATGATGATATTGATACGGTTTGCTTTACCATTGCACGCAGCTATGATACGCTTAAGGTCCTGATAATGATCATCGGGTGACATGTGATTTTCATAACCGTTCATGTTATAAGTAACAGAGTGGTTGCAAACATCAACAAGGATGAAGATATCTTTACCTCTGACGGATTCTTTGATGAGAGCTTTGCTTTCACCGCTTCCGAAACGAGGAAGTTCATAATCAAGAAGATAGTTTTTTTCGATGTATCCCTGGAATGCGGGATCGTTTTTTACTGAATCGTTGTGGACAACTTTACGGAACTCCACAAGATAATCGTTAATGGTTTTTCCCATCTCGGCCATGGAAGGAAGAGCTATGATCTTGAGGGGGCCGACGGGCATTGCGTTTTCCAATTCTGCAATATTGGGCATTTTTTTCCTCCGATTTATCAGATGATTAATAATTGTTCATTAGCGATTTATTATTTTACATATTATTGACAGAGTTGTCAAAGGATAGCTCTTTTGTTTGAAAGGATTTTTTATGGAACATAAACACGTTGTCGGAAGCGTACTTTCCGGAAGTATCGCCGAAGAACTGGGCTTGGAGCCCGGGGATAAGATAATATCCATCAACGGAAATATAATTGAAGATATTTTTGATTACCAGTTTTATTCTCAGGATGAGGAATTAAACGTCCTTGTTGAGACTAAGGATGGCGAAGAATGCATGCTGGAGATCGAAAAAGATGCTGATGAGGACCTGGGAATAGTCTTTGATAACGGTCTTATGGATAATTACAGGAGCTGCCACAATAAGTGCATTTTCTGTTTTATCGATCAGAATCCTCCCGGAATGCGCGAAAGCCTTTATTTTAAAGATGATGACTCAAGACTTTCATTCCTTCAGGGCAATTATATTACATTGACCAATATGTCGGATCACGATGTGGAAAGGATCATAAAGTATAACCTTTCTCCCATAAATATTTCTTTCCATACCATGAATCCCGAACTCCGCTGCAAAATGCTCCATAACAGATTTGCGGGGGATGCTTTAAAGAAGGTTGATAAGTTTTATGAAGCCGGGATCACGATGAACGGTCAGATCGTTCTTTGCCCCGGATGGAATGACGGCGCGGAACTTGAGTATTCCATTAAGGAACTTATGAAGTATCTGCCCGTACTTGAAAGCGTCTCTGTAGTTCCTGTTGGACTTACAAAATTCCGTGACGGACTTGAAAAGCTTACTACATTTGATGCCAAGGGCTGCGGCGAGGTGATCGACCTTATTGAAAAGTACCAGAAAATAGCTTATGAAAAATACGGCCTTCATTTCATCCATGCCAGTGATGAGTTTTATATCGTAGCGGGAAGAGAACTTCCCGAAGCTGAAAGATATGACGGATACAGGCAGATAGATAACGGTGTTGGTAAAGCAAGATTAGTAATTGATGAGTTTAATGAAACCCTTGAAAGAGTTAAGGCTATTCCGGGTATTTTCGATCATGAGGAAAGGTGCGTATCCACAATTACAGGAATTCTTACATCTGAAATGACCAATAAGCAGGCGGAAGCACTTATGAAGGAATTCCCCTGGCTTAAGGTAAATGTTTATACGATACTTAACGATTTCTACGGACATGGAATTACGGTAACAGGCCTCCTTGTAGGAAATGACATCATTAATCAGCTTAAGGGAAAAGATCTCGGTCAGAGACTGTATTTACCGGAAAACTGTGTACGCAGCGGGGATGATATATTTCTCGACGATGTGCGTGTCCCCGAGGTTGAAACATCTTTACAATGCGGCATTAGTATTGTAAAATCAAGCGGGCGTGATTTTGTATATTGCATGTTAGGTTTAGACAGGTAAATCTTACAAGATCACTTTTCAGAACAGGAGAAAAATATGTCAGAAAACAAGACAAAACCTATAGTTGCCATTGTTGGAAGACCCAATGTAGGTAAATCGACTTTATTTAATATGCTTGCCGGTGACAAGATCGCCATCGTTAAAGATACTCCCGGCGTTACAAGAGACAGGATCTATGCAGATGTAACTTGGCTTGATAAGAGCTTTACTCTTATTGATACAGGCGGAATCGAGCCTGAGAGTAAGGATATCATTCTTTCTCAGATGAGAGAACAGGCTCAGATCGCCATTGATACTGCAGATGTCATCATTTTCCTTGTTGACGTTAAGCAGGGTCTTGTGGATTCGGACGCTAAAGTAGCAGATATGCTCAGACGTTCACACAAGCCCGTTGTTCTTGTTGTAAACAAGGTTGACTCTTTTGAGAAGTATATGGCTGATGTTTACGAGTTCTATAATCTTGGAATCGGTGAACCTTATGCCATTTCATCTGTAAACAGACTTGGTATCGGTGATATGCTTGATGCTGTTATCGAACATTTCCCTGAGTTTGACGGAAGCACGGAAGAGGAAGAACTTCCCAAGATCGCTATCGTTGGTAAGCCCAATGTAGGTAAATCAAGTCTTATCAACAAGCTTCTCGGTGAGGACAGACTTATCGTTTCCGATATCGCAGGTACTACCCGTGATGCTGTTGATACAAGAGTAACCTATGGTGATAAGGACTATATTCTTATTGATACTGCCGGAGTAAGACGTAAGAATAAGATCAATGAAGATCTTGAGCATTATATGATCCTCAGGACTGTTGGCGCCATTGAGAGAGCGGATGTTGCAGTTCTTGTTATTGATGCCACAGAAGGTGTTACCGAGCAGGATGCAAAGATCGCCGGTATCGCTCACGACAGAGGAAAAGCAGTCATCATTGCGGTCAACAAGTGGGATGCCATCGAGAAGGATGACAAGACCATCTATAGATTTACCGAGAAGGTAAGAGATACTCTTTCCTTTATGCAGTATGCGGAGATCCTCTTTATTTCCGCACTTACCGGTCAGCGTCTTCCCAAACTTTTTGAGACCATTGATGCGGTTTATGAGAACCATGCTATGCGTGTGGGCACCGGTGTTCTTAATGAGATCATGTCAGAGGCCGTTGCTATGCAGCAGCCCCCCAATGATAAGGGTAAGATCCTTAGACTTTACTATATTACTCAGGTTGCGGTTAAACCGCCTACATTTGTTATTTTCGTAAATGATAAGGAGCTTATGCACTTCTCATATACGAGATATATCGAGAACCAGATCCGAAAGACCTTCGGATTTATGGGTACGCCATTAAAATTCATTATCAGGGAGCGCGGAGAAAATGACAGTAGAAGTTAAAATGATCCTTATCCGTCTTGCCTGCCTTGCCATCGGACTTGTTTTCGGACTTTTCCAGACAGGCTACATCGTAGGAAAAGCCAACGGTATCGATTTGAGACAGTATGGAAGCGGTAATTCCGGAACCACCAATGCGGTTAGAGTTCTTGGAACCAAGCAGGGTATGATCGTACTTGCGGGAGATGCGGCAAAGACCTTACTTGCAATGCTCATCGTTTATTTTACATTTGGAAGAATGTTCCCCGACAAGAAGCTGCTTCTTTGCATGTATGCAGCTCTTGGCGCAGTTCTTTCTCATGATTTCCCTTTTTATATGCACTTTAAGGGCGGAAAAGGAATTGCATGTACAGCAGGTTATTGTATTGCACTTTGCTTCTTTAACCCTTGGATCTTCATAGTGACTTTCTTTGTATTTTTGATCCCTTTTCTTATCACTCACTATGTATCCCTGGGATCACTTCTTGTATATGCGGCCCTTGTTTTTGAGTTTATCCTTTACGGACAGATGCAGTGGCCCGGATTTGAATATGAACAGCCCGTACTTATCGAGATTTATGTTATAATGTTCATACTTGCTGCGCTCGCTTATTGGCTTCACAGAAAGAACATTGTAAGACTTTTTACCGGCTGCGAGAACAAGACCTATCTTGTTAAGAAACATCGTGATGCTTACAATGCTGAAAAAGCAGCTAAGGAAGCAGCTAAAGCAGCAGAGAATAACTAATACTAAATGTAAGAGGGTGGAACTATGGCTAATGTCACAATACTTGGCGGAGGAACATGGGGTATCGCACTTGCTGTTCTTCTTGATAAAAACGGACATAATGTTAAAGTATGGTCAGCACTTGAAAGTGAGATAAAAGCTTTATCAGAGACACATGCTCACAAGGGACTTCCCGGAATGACCTTATCCGACCGGATCACATATACCCTGGATGATAAGGAAGCAGTTGAAGGTAGAGACCTTCTTGTAATGGCAGTTGCAAGTACATTCACAAGACGTACTGCAAAGAGATTGTCACCTTTGGTTAGCAAAGATCAAAAGATAGTTTGTGTTGCCAAGGGTATTGAAGAAGAAACTCTGATGACTCAGTGCGATATCGTTAGAGACGAGATCCCTCAGGCTGATGTTGCCGTACTGTCAGGCCCTTCCCATGCAGAGGAAGTAAGCAGATGTCTTCCTACTACTGTTGTTGTGGGTTCAGAGAATAAGGAGACTGCTAAGTATATTCAGAACCTCTTTATGTGTGATGTGTTTAGGGTTTATACCAGCAGTGATGTCCTTGGTATTGAACTTGGCGGATCCCTTAAGAACGTTATCGCTCTTGCGGCAGGTATCTCTGACGGCCTTGGTTACGGAGATAACGCAAAGGCAGCGATCATTACCAGAGGTATCGCTGAAATGAGTCGCCTTGGTACTGCTATGGGCGGAAAGGTTGAGACCTTTAACGGACTTACCGGTATCGGTGATCTTATCGTTACCTGTGCTAGTATGCATTCACGTAACAGAAGAGCCGGTATCCTTATCGGGCAGGGCAAGACCATGCAGGAAGCTATGGACGAAGTTCAGCAGGTTGTAGAAGGTGTCTACTCAGCTAAGGCAGCCCGCGCACTTGCCGAGAAGTACAATATCCAGATGCCTATCATCGAGCAGGTGAATTTGGTACTCTTCGAAGACAAGAAAGCTATTGATGCATTTAACGATTTGATGAATCGTGAGAGAAAAGACGAGAACTAAGATAAAAGGAAAAAGAACATGCAGGAATTTGAAAGTACTCAGGATTACGTTGCAAGTGAAGAATTGATGGCCAGCGTTAATATCGCCATGGCTCTCGAGAAGCCCCTTCTCATTAAGGGTGAGCCCGGAACAGGAAAGACTCAGCTTGCACAGGCTGTATCAGCTGCTCTTGGCAAACGCCTTATTATCTGGAATATCAAGTCTACCACCAAGGCTCAGGAAGGCCTCTATATCTACGATACCATCCAGAGACTTTATGACGGTCAGTTCGGCGAAGCGGGAGTTGATGATATTGCAAGATACATTAAGCTTGGTAAGCTCGGTGAGGCTTTCGATTCCGATGACCAGGTTGTACTTCTTATCGACGAGATCGATAAGGCTGATCTTGAGTTCCCCAATGACCTTCTTTGGGAACTTGATCAGATGGAGTTCTATATCAACGAGACCAAGCGTACCGTTAAGGCTAAGCACAGACCCATTGTTATCATTACTTCAAATGCAGAAAAAGAATTACCCGATGCATTCTTAAGAAGATGCATTTTCCACTATATCGATTTTCCGGATAAGGAACTTATGGCTCAGATCGTTAAGGTTCATTATCCCAATGTTGAGGAGAATCTCCTTAATGCGGCCATGGATACTTTCTATGACATCAGAAATATCCATGATATCCGTAAAAAGCCCAGCACTTCAGAACTTATTGACTGGGTAAATGCACTTCAGATCGGCGGAATCACAGCTGATCAGATCCGTGCAAAGCTTCCTTTTGTGGGAGTTGTTGTTAAGAAAGACGAAGATCTTGAATTGGTTAAAAAGGGCGGACTTGTCTAGTGTTTCAAAACTTTTTTGAAAGCCTTAGGGCAAAAGGCCTCCATGTGACTTTGGGTGAATTTCTGGACCTCCAGAATGCGCTGGATAAAGGACTTTGCGGAAGCAGCCTGACTCAGTTTTATTATGTTTCCAGGATGATCCTTGTTAAGTCGGAGACCGACTACGACAAATTTGATATGGCTTTTGAAGAGTGCTTTAAGGCTGCCGAAAGGGAGACTGAAGTTGGTGCGCAAATGCTCAGATGGCTTGATAAATCTGAAATGCTTGAGCTTGCCCACGAAGAAGCAAGAAAACACCTTAACCAGACTGAAGATCTTCAGATAGACAAAGAGGACGTTGAAGAGAAGTTTAAGCAGCGTCTGAGGGACCAGAATGAAGAGCACAATGGTGGCTCATTCTGGATCGGTACCATGGGTAAGACTTCATTCGGAAACATGGGTGGAAATGTCGGCGGTGTAAGAGTTGGTGGCCAGACCGGTTACCAGAGCGCTTTCTCTGTTGTGGGAGCACGTAAGTATCGTGATTTCAGAGACGACAGAGTAATGGATAACAGACAGTTCCAGCTTGCTTTCAGAAGACTTCGTCAGTTCTCGGCTAATCTCGATATTCCCGAGACTGAGCTTGATATCGACAAGACAGTTGATTCTACATGTAAGAGAGGCGGATGCCTTTCAATAGAGATGAAAAAGCCAAGGAAGAATGCTGTAAAGCTGATGCTCCTTATGGACAGCGGCGGAACCATGATCCCTTATTCATCTTTGTTGAATGATCTTTTCCAGTCCGTTAATAAATCTAATCACTATAAAGATGTTAAATGCTATTATTTCCATAACTGCATTTACAGCCATCTTTATAAGACTCCGGAATGTGAAAACGGAGACTGGGTTGAAACAGAATGGCTTTTCAGAAATGCCGACAGTGATTATAAAGTCATAATTGTTGGCGACGCTGCTATGGCGCCAGAAGAGCTTTATTCAGACACAGGAAACTACAGAGGACCCAACGGTGGTCTTTCAGGTTATGAATGGTTAAAACTCGTTAAGAGACATTATAAAAAGGTTGTATGGCTTAATCCCAAGATGGCGCCGGGAAAGGCACCCTGGAGGGAGGCTGAGACTGCATGTAAGGAAATGTTCCCTATGTACAAACTTACAGTTGCAGGCCTTAATAAAGCTATGTACGAGCTTATGTCTCCCAAACGATAATACTAGAGGTTATTATGGGTACTACGTACTTGATCACTTTGATCAAAACGAGATTTCGTGAAGAAAAGGTGGTATTTCGATACCGTCCCTGATTTAAATTTGAAATAATTATTATGAATATGAATGGAGATTTATCACAAAATGGGTATTTACGAAGAATTAAAACAAAGAGGCCTTATCGCGCAGGTTACTGATGAGGAGAAGATCAGAGATCTTATAAACGCAGGAAAGGCTACATTCTATATCGGATTTGACTGTACCGCAGACAGCCTTACAGCAGGTCACTTCATGGCACTTACTCTTATGAAGAGACTTCAGATGGCAGGCAACAAGCCCATCGCTCTTATCGGTGGCGGAACTACCATGATCGGCGATCCTTCAGGAAGAACCGACATGAGAAAGATGCTTACAAGAGAAGACATCAATCACAATGCGGAGTGCTTTAAGAGACAGATGGAGAGATTTATCGACTTTTCTGACGGCAAGGCTCTTATGGTCAACAATGCCGACTGGCTCCTTAATCTTAACTATGTAGACCTCCTTCGTGAGGTTGGAGCTTGTTTCTCAGTAAATAACATGCTTCGTGCAGAGTGCTATAAGCAGCGTATGGAGAAGGGACTTTCCTTCCTTGAGTTTAACTACATGATCATGCAGTCCTACGACTTCTACTACATGTTCCAGAAGTACGATTGTAACCTTGAGTTCGGTGGAGACGACCAGTGGAGCAATATGCTTGGCGGAACAGAGCTTATCAGAAGAAAGCTTGGCAAGGACGCACATGCAATGACCATCACCCTTCTTACCGATTCACAGGGCAAGAAGATGGGTAAGACCGCAGGAAACGCTGTATGGCTCGATCCCAACAAGACTACTCCTTTCGAGTTCTATCAGTATTGGAGAAATGTTTCTGACGCAGATGTTCTTAAGTGCATCAGAATGCTTACCTTCCTTCCTATGGAGCAGATCGAAGAGATGGATAAGTGGGAAGGCTCAAAGCTTAACGAAGCTAAGGAAATCCTTGCAAGAGAGCTTACCACCCTTGTACACGGTGAAGAAGAGGCTGCAAAGGCAGAGGCAGGAGCAAAGGCTCTCTTTGGCGGAGCAGGCGCTACCGGTGATGTTCCTTCAGTATCTCTCAAGGAAGAAGATTTCAGAGACGGTAAAGTTGATATCCTTCAGGTTCTTGTTTCTTCAGGACTTTGCTCTTCTAGAGGAGATGCAAGAAGAAACGTTGAGCAGGGTGGTGTAACCGTTAACGACGAGAAGGTTACCGATATCAAGACTGAATATGAGAAGTCAGCATTTGCAGGTGAAGGACTTCTTGTAAAGCGTGGTAAAAAGAACTTTAAAAAGGTTGTTTTCTAATCAAGGGGGTGCTTATGGCGCATACTGATTATTTGGAAAAGCTTGAGAAGGTTTTGCTATCTGTCAGAGAAAAAACTGATTTTGTTCCCAGGGTCGGACTTGTTTTAGGTTCCGGCCTTGGAGATTTTGCCAAGAATATCAATGTTTCCTTTGAACTTCCTTATAGTGAGATCGAAGGATTCCCGGTTTCCACCGTGCGCGGTCA
>JAEEGF011157940.1_pt1 | contig 17161 bp, 12 predicted proteins | sample 9134171 | NCBI WGS metagenome assembly JAEEGF01 (sample SAMN16246542, study PRJNA631951) | gut metagenome | biome: gut microbiome; feature: rumen; material: AP-attached | host: Bos | place: Iran: Karaj | collected 2018-10 | reverse complement strand
ATCGTGCAGGCTGCTGTGAAGCAGAAGTCTCCGGTGATCATGCAGGTCTCTAAGGGTGCTCGTAACTACGCAAACGGCACCATCCTCCGCTACATGGCCCAGGGTGCTGTTGAATACGCCAAGGAACTCGGCTGCGCCAATCCGCAGATCGTGCTCCACCTCGACCACGGTGACTCTTTCGAACTCTGCAAGGACTGCATCGACAACGGTTTCTCTTCCGTGATGATCGACGGTTCCGCTCTTCCGTACGAAGACAACATCGCCCTCACCAAGAAGGTTGTTGAATACGCTCACCAGCACGACGTGACCGTCGAAGCTGAACTCGGCGTGCTCGCCGGTGTGGAAGACGAAGTCCAGGCTGAAGAATCCCACTACACCAAGCCGGAAGAAGTGATCGACTTCGCTACCCGTACGGGCTGCGACTCCCTCGCTATCTCCATCGGTACCAGCCACGGTGCTTACAAGTTCAAGCCGGAACAGTGCACTCGCGACCCGAAGACTGGCAAGCTCGTTCCGCCTCCCCTGGCATTCGACGTGCTCCACGCCATCGAAAAGAAGCTCCCGGGCTTCCCGATCGTTCTCCACGGTTCTTCTTCTGTGCCGCAGGACGAAGTCGATACCATCAACGCCCACGGTGGCAAGCTCCCGGATGCCGTCGGTATTCCGGAAGAACAGCTCCGCGAAGCTTCCAAGTCCGCTGTTTGCAAGATCAACATCGACTCTGACAGCCGTCTCGCCATGACTGCCGCTATCCGTAAGTATTTCGACGAACATCCGGAACACTTCGACCCGCGCCAGTACCTCAAGCCGGCTCGCGAAAACATGCAGAAGATGTACGAACACAAGATCGTTGACGTTCTTGGTTCTAACAACAAGCTGTAATCTGTCATCCTGGAGGCCGCGAGGCCGATAGGATCCAAAGCAAAAGCTTCATAAACCGCTAGGCAAACGCCTGGCGGTTTTTGTTATATTTAAAGCAAATTAAGGAGGACATTCATGATTCGCAAATCATTGTTTCTAGTTTCTATTGCCGTTTTGACATTGAACACCGCATCCTTGGCAAACAAATGCACGGATGTCTGGTTTACGGCACTCGCGAATCCCTATCTCAATCCGGATAACGAATTTCACATCGATTCATCTTACTTTAATGAAAAAGGAAACGAGTGGACGCATAAATACATCTATGAGGATGGAAAAATTGCCGAAACACAATATGACACCAAGGAAGAAGGCGAAGAAATCAGAATTTATCATTTCTACAATGACACGAACGAGACTGTGTTGAAAAACAAGGGTATTGAATACATTGTCTCTCAATGTCAAGCGAATGACACGCTATGTTATCAGGAAAAAGTTTATTCTGATGGCGAATATGCCGGGATAAAGACAACTAAAATCACACCGAATTATATTACTGAAGAACAGGTTGAAGACGGAATTCATTGGTTCACTGAATACATCCTGACGCAAGACACCGTGGTACAAAAAAGATACCTCGATTACAATACAGATTCAGAACGAACAAGTCAAAAGCAATTCGTTGCTGATTCTACGGATGATTTCAAATGCTATCAACAGGGAGAAGACGGAGAGACTGCCTACACCTTGACATACAAGACCAATGAAAGGGGCTTTTCGGTAAGTATCGAAAGCGGAACCTACTTCAGGGAATTTTTCTTTATAAAGACTGAAGGAACCACCTCCATCCGCAAGACTTTCAAGTCCGTCAAAATTGCACCCAAGGCCCGCTACTTCGACCTGCTAGGCCGTTATAAATTCACGAAATAATTCGAATCATGTACTGCCCCCACTGCCATTCCGAAATCAAAGACGACGCCATGTTCTGCCCGCATTGCGGGAGTGACGCCGATACCGGCTGGAAGGAGGGCGCGGAATTCACCGATCTCGAGACTCCGGATTATGACGAGATCCTGGAAAACGAATTCGGTGACGACCCGGACAGTCCCTATGCTAAGAAGAAAAAGACGAGTCCGCTCGCCATTGCGGCGGCCGTAATCGTGGCGCTAGCGTTTATCGCGGCGATGGTGCTTGCGCGATAGCCTTACGCGAAGGTCTTCTCGATTTCCTTGATAGTATCTTCGGCTTCGCTGAACTCGTAGTCGTCGATCTGGTTCACGAGCTTCAAAATCAGGTCGTTGACATGGTCGTCGAAGGCGATATTCTCGACCGATTCCAGGATTCGTTTGCACTGCGTGGAGGAGCAGGAATCCACGGCCGGTTTCAGCTCTTCGAGAGCACTCTTCAGCTTTTCAATCGCATGCGGATCCGCGGTCTTTTGAGCCGGGGCAGACTGTTCCGTAGCGATATCCTTGAGCGCAATCGAAAGATCGTCAATCAGCTCGTGGAGCGCAGCCTCGAAGGCGTTGTACTCCTCGAAATTGCGCTGCTTCTGCGAAAGCGTACTTTCGACCGCGGCACCCAGCGACTGGACGTGCGTGGAGCCGATCGTTCCGCAGAGGCCCTTGATCGTATGCGTGATTCGGGTCGCCTCCTCGAACTTGGACGTCTCGATAAGTTTGCGCAGGTCGAGGCCGCTGCCATAGTCGCGGACGAATCCCTGCAGGATCCTCAGGTAAATCGACTTGTTGTTGTTCGCGTGGTAAAGTCCGGAAGAAGCGTCGAAATTGCGGACCTTCGAGAACTGCGAGACGAACATGGCGTCGTCTTCGGCCATCTGGTTCTTTCCCGTAGAAACGACCGTCCGCTGCGATTCCGCCTCCTCGGCTGCGACAGGGAGGAATTTCGCGAGGTCTTCGTACAGGAGCGACGGGTCGATAGGCTTCACGATATAGGAGTTCATTCCCACGTCGTAGCACTCTTCCTTGTCCTTCTGGAACGCGCGGGCGCTCATCGCGAGAATCGGAACCTTCTTGAAATACTCCTCTTCCTTGCCGCGGATTTCCTTGGTCGCCGTGATACCGTCCATCACGGGCATCTGAAGGTCCATCAGCACAAGGTCGAAGGAATTGGGTTTCAGGAGGTCGAGCGCTTCCTTGCCGTTGTTCGCAATCATCGTGGTAAGGCCGACTGAATTCAGGAGCGAAGTCGCCAGTTCCTGGTTCATCTGGTTGTCTTCTACGAGCAGAACCTTGGCCGGCTTGAAGTAAATCTTGCGCTTTTCCTTCTTGACCGCCTTGCGATAAGTGAGCGGCATGTTCAATGCCTCTTGCAGCGCGCTGAGCACGGAACTTATCTGCAGGGGCTTTGCCACCGTACTGTTGAAGCCGAGCTTGTTCGCCATCTCGTGTTCCGCTTCCTCGAAATGGAGCGGGTGCATGAGGATTTTCGGGATGGAGCGCATGGAATGCGGAATTCCCTTCGCAAAGTCGAAACCGGTTTCGAGGCCCATCTTGTAGTCGACGAGGAAAATGTCGTAGGGCGCTTCCTTCGCCTCCTCGTGCGCCTGGATAAGGTCGAACGCTTCTGCCGCAGAGCACGCCTCCTCGACAACGAAATTGAGTTTCGAGAGGATATGGCGCAGTACGGCGCGCGCATTCGCGCAGTCGTCGACAAGCAGGACGTTCTTGCCCGCAAAGGAGTTCTGTGCGGCCTTCCATTTCGGACGGTCGGCCTGCGGCGCTATAGGAATCGTAATCGTGAAGAAGAAGCGGGAGCCGACATTCTGCTCGCTTTCCACCTGCATCTGGCCGCCCATGAGTTCCACGAGCGACTTCGAGATGACAAGCCCGAGCCCTGTACCGCCATACTTGCGCGTGGTGGAACCGTCGGCCTGCGTAAAGGCCTTGAAGAGCCTCCCCTGCTGTTCCGGCGTCATGCCGATACCCGTATCCTTCACGCTGAAGGCGAGGCTCACGTTCTTGTCGGTCATGTTTTCGACCTGGACCTTCAAGGTGATGTCGCCCTTCTCGGTAAACTTCGTCGCGTTGTTCACGAGGTTCGTAAAGATCTGCGAAAGGCGGAGCGGGTCGCCCATCAACACTTCCGGAATTTCGGGATCCACATCCACGATAAGTTCGATCGGGCGGCCGGCGATTCGCACTTCGGCAAGGGACGCCACTTCGCTGATGACATCCTGCAGCACGAACTGCGTCACCTCGAGTTCCTGCTTCTTGGCTTCGATCTTCGAGAAGTCGAGGATGTTGTTGATGATGCCGAGCAGGGATTTCGCCGCATGGCTGATGCGGTCGACAAAGCCGCGCTGGCGCTCGTTCAGGTCCGTTTCCGAAATGAGGTGCGCCATGCCGATAATTGCGTTCATCGGCGTGCGGATTTCGTGGCTCATGTTCGCGAGGAATTCGCTCTTCGCCTGCGTCGCCTGTTCTGCAATCTCGCGGGCCGCCATGATTTCGGAAATATCCGTCATGGAGAACATGTAGCCCACGATGGATTCCTGGGCCTTGAGGGTGACCGCCTCGCCACGGAACCAAGTTTCGCCCTGGCTCTTTTTACCCTGCAGCAAGAAGGAATCCTTCCAGATTTCGCACTTGTCGAACGCCTCGTTCAGCTTTTCCATCACGCTGTCGGGAAGCCCGCACGAAGAAAGGTCGTTGAGCGAGAGGCCCAGCAGGTTCTGCCAATCCATGCCGAAAATATCGCCGAACTGCTTGGACATGTACTTCACATGCCTGCTGCGGTCAAAGATCATGAGCAATGAACGGTCTGCCGAAAGCATGATTGTATCGAGGATGGTATCCTTCTGCACGCCGCTCGTGGCATCGTCAATCATGAATAGGTAGCGGATACTGCCGTCGTCTTCGGAAAGGAACTGGAAGAAGATGTTCCACCAAAATTCCTCCCCCTTCGAATTCTTGACTGTCACCATCGTCTTGCGTTCGCTCGGGTGCAGCTCGCCGCCCATGGCCACGCGATGCGCAAACTTCTTGAACTGTTCAGACGGGATATACTTCCAGAGAGTTTCACCCTTGATGTCCTCGCCGTCGTTCAAGAAATCGATGACATTGGTACTCGCCTGCAAGATGTCGAACGACTCGTTCGTAAGGATGAGCGTAAAGTTCGGACTCGAAAGAAGCGTATCGAACAGCGAACTGGAACTCACGCTGTCGTTCAAGTCCTTCTCGATAAACCGTTTGAAAAGTATCCGCGCGACAAGGCCCGCAAGCAACATGAGGATAATGACTGCTAGGATTAGCGTAATCTTGATTCCCTGGAACCGTTCGTTGAATTTCGCGACCACGGAGTTCTGGTGGAGGATCCTCACGACATAGTAGGGAGACTTGCTCATGGGAGACATCATGAACACGAAACTCTGCCTGTGGTTGTTCGTGCGTTCGAGGCGCAGCACGACGCCCTTGCCGTACATCATGAGCGAATCCACATCGAAATCGCTGGAGACCATGTCGAGAAGCGTACGGATACTGTCGAGGTCAATCTTTCCGAGGTTCGTCTGTTCGGGGTAATGCGCAATGATATTAGTGTTGTTATCGAGCAGGAGGATGATTCCGCCTTCGTTCTTGTCGACACCGCTGCTGAGTGTCTGCTCGAGGTCCTGCATTTCGATATCTTCGGCGACCACGCCCTTCACATGCTTGCTCTTGTCGCGTATGGCCTGCGAGACCGTAAGGACCTTCTTGTTGTTCGGCTTGCGGAAATTGGGCCCCGTAATGGCGACCAGCCCGTTATTGCGGGAAGCCTCAAGGTACCAGTCCTTCGTGCGGAATTCGGCAACGCCCTTATCGAGGGTGTTGCCTCGGGCGCTGATGTATTCGCCATCCGCAGAACCGAAATACACGTCGAAATGCTTGTTGCTGTTATTCTGGAGGTGCTTCTGGAGAATCGATTTCGCATTCTGCTTGTTGATTCCGGAGGCGCCGGATACGAATTTCGAGAACGCCTCCTGGCGCTTGATAAGGAGCCCCTCGCACGATTCGACAGTGCGCTTCAGCGCAATCTCGGAACTGCTGTAAGCCGTAGAAATAAGGGAATTTTCAAGATAGTACAGGAATGCAAAAACAAGCAAGACGGTAACGATGATAATCGGTATCGTGTAAACAAAGGAAATTCGCCAACTGAGTTTACGGCGTTTTGCATTTACCAGGTTCTTTGTCAAATCGTATTATCCTTGAACTGTTCGTAGATTTTGGGTAGATCGTCTGCGATGGAAAGGAACGCATCCACGACATCCGGGTCGAACTGGGTTCCCTTTCCGCCGGTAATCTCCTTGACCGCAAACTGGTGCGGATAAGGGTCCTTGTAGGGGCGCTTGGAGACCAGGGCGTCATAGACGTCGGCAACAGCCATGAGCCTTGCGCCCACGGGAATATCGTCCCCCTTGAGCTTGCGCGGGTAGCCTTCGCCGTCCCAGCGTTCGTGATGCGCCCATGCGATATCGGCGGCAATCTTCACCATCGGGTTGTCATGGAGTTCGCGGGTTGCATTCATGAGCACGTCGTAGCCCATCTTGGGATGCTGGCTCATGATGCCACGTTCGTCGTCGTTGAGCCTGCCCGGCTTGCGCAGGATTTCGTCCTCGATACCCACCTTGCCGATATCGTGAAGCGGAGCCGCCGTGGCGTAGTAGTCCACGTATTCCATGGAGGGAATCGCAGCCGCGAACTTCGGATTCTTCTGCAAGACCTCTGCCAGCCGCTGCACGATGACCTGGGTGCGCTTGATGTGTCCGCCCGTCTCCGGATCGCGGAATTCGGCCAGCGAACCGAGGCTCGTGAGCATCACCTTGAGCGTCTTGCGCAAATCGGCAGTCTTTTCTTCGACAAGTTCGTGGAGGTGGTCGCGCTGGCGCTTGTATTCGAGCTGGTTCTTTACACGCAGGAGCACGAGCTGCGGGTTGCAGGGCTTCGCGATATAGTCCACCGCCCCGAGGTCGAGGCCGGTCTGCTCGCTGTCGCTGTCGGACTTGGCAGTCAGGAAAAATACGGGTATATCCTTGAGGTCTTCCTTGGTACGCATTACGCTCAGGGTCTCGTAACCGTCCATTTCGGGCATCATCACATCGAGTAGGACAATATCGGGGTGGACCTTTTCGGCAATCGAAATACCTTTCTTGCCATCCTTGGCCACATAGACATCATAATGGGCGGATAAAACGCCCTCCAGGATCTCAATATTCGTCTTTGTATCGTCAACAATTAAAATTTTCGCGCGGGGTTGTTCCATAGCCCAAATATATGTTCTAAAAACAAAATGGAACAACCTGTTTTATTCCAAGTTGGAGTAAACCAATGTGGATTATGGACTTGCGACATGTTTTCTGCGTAAGAAAAATGTAAGAAATAAGCGGGTGTGCGACCAATCACGTGTAAAAAAAGTTTCAGAGAAAAAAAAATTGTTGTCGACGCTGACTTTTTATTTATGTTTCTGACATGTTCTCCCCCTTGTGTAAACACGGCGCATCCCTCCTTGCGCTCTCTTTGGTCCCGTCCATAGCCTTTGCCCAAGACGATGTTACCCCCTTCTGGCGCTCTGTCGACAGCGTTAGCCGGAGCCTGGGCAACTCGGCCAACGACCTGTATACCGACCTCACCCTCCTCGACACCATAAAGCTTGGCGGAGAAACCTTCCCCATCACCTGGAAAAGCAGCGACACGCTGTTCCTCACCCACGACGGGCAAATCAACGGAAGGTTCGTCGGAGAGAACAAGGACGTCACCCTCACGGCGACCATTCACGACGGCCTGAGCACAAAGACGCAGGACGTTTCGTTCAAGGTTTCCATCCACGGGTACGAGCCCTATTCCAACTACCTTTTCGCATATTTCCCGGCCAACGACAACGAGAACATCTATTACGCCCTTAGCAACGACGGCTACAGCTTTACTGCGATGAACAACGGAAAACGCGTGGTGGCCGCCGACACGGTAAGCATCAAGAAGGGCCTCCGCGACCCGCACGTGCTGCGCGCACCCGACGGCTGGTTCTACATGGTGAATACCGACATGAAAAGCGCCGAGGGCTGGTCGAGCAACCGCGGCATGGTGCTCATGAAGTCCCGCGATCTCATCAACTGGAAGCACGCCACCGTACATTTCCCCGACAAGTACAAGGGCAAGAACTTCGCGAACGTGACTCGCGTCTGGGCCCCCGAAACATTCTGGGACGACACCTACGACAACGGCGACGGCACCAAGGGGCGCCCGCTCGTGTACTTTTCGCTGTTGACTAACGACGGAACCATTCCCTACGACAAGGTTTTCTACGCCTACTCGAACAAGGACTTTACCGACCTGGAAGGCGACCCGCAGCATTTCTTTGACCGCGGCAAGTCGACCATCGACATGGATATCGTCTACAACCCGGTCGACAAGTTCTACCACGCCTTCTACAAGAACGAGGGCGACGGCGGCATCTGCAAGGTGACCGCAAGTTCGCTCATGCCCAAGAGTGGAGCCGCCAGCGGTTCGCAGTGGAGTAAGCCGAGCAAGGCCCTGCAACAGACGACCGAGGCCGTAGAAGGTGCAGGAGTCTTTAAGCTCATCAACCAGAATTCCTGGGTGCTCATGTATGACTGCTACATGAACGGGCATTACCAGTTCACGAGCAGCCCCGACCTCGAAAACTTCAAGTTCGTGCAGGATACCAAGACGAGCGGCGCATTCACGCCCCGCCACGGGACAATCCTCCCGGTTACCGCCGAAGAGACTGCAAAACTCATGAAGGCCTTCCCCACCCCGGACTTTGAACCGCGGGTGATTGACATACCTGATTCAATAGGCGTATGCGACGGCAAGAAGGTTGTTGGCCCCTGCAGCGGCACGAAGATTGTCCCCTACGTGAAGGTAGATGACGGTGGCTGGAACGAAACGCTCGACCTGAAGGTCGCGAAGGGCGCTTCTGTCACGTTCGGCCCGCACCCGTGGGACGGCAAGATCTGGAGCTGGGTCGGCCCCAACGAATTCAAGTCCACCACCCGCGAGAACACGCTCAAGAACGTAGACGGCGACTTTAGCGGGTACTATACTGTGACCTACACGAACGAGACCGGCTGCAAGAGTTATGCGCGAATCAAGATGGTCGTGGATGACCCGGACAAGCCGTATGTGGAAAAGGACACCACGACACGCATCGCCGAGCGCGGCCTGAACTCCCGTCAGTTGGAACTTTCGGGAACGCCCGTCCGTACCGTCTATTTCAGTATCAATGGCCATGAACTCGCAGGAAAGCCGAAACGTGAAGGTGTTTACATCCGCAAGGACTTTTTCGCAAATGGCCTATCAAAAACGAACAAGTTTATTCTAAAATAGGGAGACCTGCCAATGATTTGCAAAAAATGTGGCAGAAAATTCGATGACGACATGCCCAAATGTCTCTGGTGCGACGCTCCGAATCCTAAATACGAGGACTCGGCTGCCGGACCCGAAAGCACCTCCGAAAAGCCAAAAGCTTCCGAGCCCCCTGCCAAAAGCGAAAAGTCGAAGAAGACTCAGCCGCCCCATTCAAAACGCGAATCGGGTACCCTGGTATTCTGGCTAGCCTTCATCGGAGGCTTCCTTGGAGCACACTGCTTCAAGGCGCACCGTTATCTCAGGGGTTCCCTCTACCTGCTTTTCGGCGGGGGTATCTACAGGATAATTTATAAGGTGCTCATGCAGATGGGCATCGTTTTCCCCCGGCCTGTTGCTGCATTCTTCCTGGCCGCGACGCTGGTCGTCGGTATCCTTTACACGTTCGACATCTGGAAAATCGCACTCGAGAAATACAGGAACCACAAGACACACCACCGTTACCTCTCAAAGTCCTGGATGAAACCCATGGCGTGTGTCGCCGTATGCATTTACGCGTTCATAGCCTATACTACGGTAGACTTCATGAAGGATAACATCGTAAAGCGCGGACGCCCGACAGCCGCCATCGTCGCGCTCAAGATGGAAGCCTACATGATTGCGCAAGAAAAATACTTCCAGGAAAATGGCAAGCTCGGCAGCAGCAAGGACATCCAGTACATCACCGAATACGAGAAGTGGATGCGGTTCTTTACCTTCGCAGAAGAAGACAACGGACTCCGCATCACTTACTTGAACAACCTGAACTGCCCGAAGGGAACATCGTGGGGCATAAAGGCTTCGGTTGTCGACACTTCGCTCGTTTGGAACGTGACGCTCCCGGCCGATGCCCGCTGCAACGCGATGGCACCGCAGATAAAGAAGCTGAAGGAACGAATCGAAAAGCCGCTAGAGCCCGCCGCAAGCACGCCCAAGCTTGATGAAAGCGTTGACGGGGTCGGCGTAGTTCCAGATACCACCCAACAGGAAAAAAACAAGTAACGGATACATCACGATGAATAAAATATTTATTTCAATTTTAATGCTCGTCTTTGGCTTTAGCCAAGCTCAGAATCAGGCTGCATATATTATCGATGCTCTTCGCGGAGATTCTGTCACCGTCTATGAAATTGCGAAAGAAAAAAATAAAAAAGACAAGAAGGAAACATACAAGCTCGGCAAAAAGGCTTTTGCACTCGCCAATGGGACTATAGTCCACATCAACAAAAAAGACACGACTTTAAACTACTTATCCGAAAAAATCGGCAAAGACAAAAGCCGCAATGCAAGTTTTGCAACCGTCACCATTGATGGGAAAAAATATTTCATTGTAGCCGATGCTCTTATGTTCGGGGATAACCCGGAAGACGCAGTGGACTTCGTCAACAAGCACAAAAACATGCACACCCCTATTTGCCGATTCTTTTATTCGACAACTCCGTTCATCGCTATTATTATTTTACTTGTAATCTTTTTGACATCAGCGTTTTTAGCGGACTTAGCTCCTTTTACAATTGTAGCTGTACTATCACTGCTTGGTGCCGTTTCTCTTGAGATTGTTGGCATTTACAATCTGGGCACGGACATTCTCTGGTGGCTTGATACAGATGCTTTGGGATGGGGCATGCTCATCTTGTTGCTGCTATGTTTCTTGATAGCTGTTATAATTCAGATTTGCGGAATGAGCATATTTAAGAATAGAATAAACACATCCGATGAACCGGGAGCCGAGCTTATTGTCTGGAGGCCGATTATTTTTACAATTATTGCCATAGTAATTGCTTCTGCAGCCCTTTTGTTGGGAGGGATGAAAATAACGCCACAGCAAATGACCATAAATGTCGGATTTGCCATTTCAGGCATAACGGTTCTCATTGGAATGATTACCACGGTTATCGGCAACAGCAAAGTCATAGGTAAACTTTCAGGATTCGTTTTCTCGCTCTTTGCAATAATTTGGTGTGTCGGTGTCGCATGTTCAATTGTACTGTTCATCATTGGCTTTTTAAAGGTCTTCTTGCAAATGATTATCATGGCTGTTGCCGGCGCTTTCGGCATGTTCGTTCTTAGCAAGGCCCAAACATCCACTCCACCCATGCGATTCGAATATATAGATGCACATGGCGGGAGACACAACAACGAGATAGACTGTAATGCGGCAAACCGCAGAATTGCGGAACAAGAAGAAAACGGCTTCTAATCGAAGCAAGGATTAAAAAAAATGGAATACGAATCTAACGCCCAACGATTCGATGTAACTTAATAAATGCGTTGACGGGGTCGGCGTAGTTCCAGATACCACCCAGCACGGAGATTCCCTGTAAGGGCAATTCCTTAATTTGAGCCAAATTCTCGTGGTCAATGCCCCCAAAGGCGATGACCTGCTGGTTCTTGTCCTTTAATTTGTCCGTCAGGTTCACAAAATCGACCGTTTCGACCGGTTCATAGACGGATTGGGGCTGGAAAACAGGGCCAATCAGTGCGCCAGCCACCCATTCGGGAAGCGATTCCAGCTGTTCAAGGCTGCGGCATAGCGCGACGCAATTGATACGTTTCCAGCGTTCGGGAATTTCGCCTGCGAGCACAGAGGCATCGATGACGCAGCCGCGCACTTCGAGGCGTTCGGCCATGTCGGGAGTTCCTCGGATCCAGATGCGGTCGCGGTATTCCATCGGAAGCGCCATAAGCCAGCGTTCGTAATCGCCTTCGCTTGCGTTTGGGAATCCCGCCCTTCCCCGCTTCCAGAGGATCAGGCGCGAAAGGCCACGCTTGAACATCTCCTCGATGTCGTCGAACTCGGAGGTAAAATCGTCAGGGGATGTCGTAAGCCACAGCCGCATGTGCGACAATATAGAATTTGTTATATTCTGCACATGGCCGACTTGAACGACAAAAAACTTGAATCCGGCGGAACTTCCGCGAACCAGCAGGGAATCCAGCCCGCTGCGTCGCAAAATGTAGATTCCGCGGACTTCGCGAAACTCGCCGATGCCACATCCTCCGAAGGAAGCAGCATCAACAGCGAGGACTACTGGTTCCTGAAACTGAACGGGAACTGCTAAAGGCGCAATGAGAGAACCCGCAGAACACAAACAGGAAAAAGAACGCTGCATCCTCGTGGGAATTTCGACACCCAAGGTGCGCCCGTGGCTTGTCTCCGAACAGATTGCCGAACTGGGCCGCCTTGCCGAGACTGCAGGGGCGATTGTCACGCGCAGCTTCTTACAGCGCGTTCAGAACTTTAGCCCGGCGACCCTCATCGGCGAAGGCAAGGTGAACGAGGTCAAGCGCGCCCTCGAAGAAGATAACGCAAAGATGGTCGTTTTCGACGACGACCTCTCGGGGTCGCAAGTGCGCAACCTGGAACAGCGGCTACCGGGAATCAAGGTGCTCGACCGCACGGGACTTATCCTCGACATTTTCGCAAAGCATGCCGTGACGGCGGAAAGCCGCCTGATGGTGGAAGTCGCGCAGTTGCAGTACATGATGCCGCGGCTCACCGGTGCGTGGACGCACCTATGCCGCCAGCACAACGGCGGCATCGGCACCAAGGGGCCGGGTGAGACGCAGCTCGAAACCGACCGCCGCATGATCCGCAAGCGCATCCAGGAACTCAAGAAGAAGCTCGAAAAAATCGAGGAGGCGCGCGAAAGCCAGGCCGAAAACAGGAACGACATTTTCCACGTGGGTATCGTCGGCTATACGAACGCGGGCAAGTCGACCCTCACGAACCGCTTGACCGGCGCGGACGTGTACGTAGAAGACAAGCTGTTCGCCACCCTCGACAGCACTACGCGAAAGCTCTACCTCGATGGCGAAAACATCATCCTAAGCGATACCGTGGGCTTTATCCGCAAGCTCCCCCACAACCTTATCGAAACCTTCAAGAGCACCCTCGGGGTGGCCTCCCACGCGGACTGCATCCTCGAAGTCGTCGACGGGTCTGCGCCGGACTACCGCGAGCACCTGGAAGTGACCCACAAGACGCTCGAAGGCATCATCAGCAAGGATACGCCCCGCATCCGCGTGTTCAACAAGGCGGAAATCTGCGACGAGGCGCGCCGCACGGAACTCTTGCAAAACTATCCCGAGGCTATCCAGGTCAGTGCCCGCGAGAACATCGGAATGGAACGCCTGCGCGACGCATTCAAGACGCAGCTTGCCGCCTGGAAAAAGCGGCGCGAAGCCCAATCCGCCAAAATCAAGGAAAACGTGGATTCGCCCTGGCCTCAGCACCCCGCCGAAAGTGTCTCTGACAAGAGCTTGAACAGCAATCGTGACGAGAACTGGCGGGAACCCGGGATTTACGAAGTATGAACAAGGAAGAACTGAAAGAGAAATACGGAAAGAAGCGCGTGCCGCACGAATGGCGCGGAACGGACAAGTTCACCGCCCTCGTCGTGACGTTCTTCGGCTCGGGAATGAGCCCGAAGGCCCCCGGCACCATGGGAAGCCTCGCCGCCACTATTGTCGCCTACCCCATGGCCCTTGTCATTTTGCTCCTAAGCGATCCGTCCTGGTCAAGGACTACCGAATGGTCAATTCCTTGTTTTAGCTTTTATTGGGATGGATTTTTTATAGAACCATTTTTTATCAACGCCGCCCTATTCGTCTTTTTTGCGGCCATCCCATTCGTGAAGAAAGCGATGAAGGATACCGGCACCGAAGACCCCGGCTGGATTGTCATCGACGAAGTCTGCGGGATTTTTATGGCGCTCGCCTTTGTCCCATTAGAATTCATTATCGCGCAACCTTGGATTCTTGCAGTCGCATTCGGGCTTTTCCGATTCTTCGACATTTTAAAACCGCTCGGCATCCATAAAATGGAAAAACTCCCCGGCGCTTGGGGCGTGATGGCAGACGATTTGCTCGGCGGTATTTATTCAGGAATCCTGCTCTGGCTCAGTGCCGTCGGCATCTACGCTTTAAAATTTTCCTGATAAATAATCAGAACGGATTAAACGTCTCATCTGCCTTTATTGGTATTCTTATACCCATTTTTTGTATTTTATTGTTGAAAAACAACACTTCGTTCGCTAGTATTGGAATGAAAATTAAATTATTGTTATTCGTGCTGGTTTGCATTGCGTTCTTGTTTTCGTGCGCAAACCCCAAAGTCAATGCACCGAGCATTGAGAAGAAAAACATCATCAGCCAAACAAACGTCACTGACACAACGAATGAGGATTCGGCTATTCCAACCGACAGCTCGACAAGTGCACTCGAAATCATTAACAGTTCTCTAAATAATACATTCCTCGACAAATCAAAACACACGCCTTTAACGCTATATCGAGTTCTTAATTACAAAGGGGATACGACCCTCTGGAAATCATGCCATATTGAAGATTCAACATTTTCTTGCAATAACACCCACGAAACACCTAGTTGCGGAACCTTTTCTTCAAGATTTTCTCTTCCAGTTTTAGATCGAATTGAAATTTATGATACAACTTTTATAAACTTGAATTTTGGGAAGGACGCCATCACCAATTACATTCCTATGGCTCGCATTCCTGAATTTGATCGCGATTCCGTAGCAAATTTATTTTCATCGTTACCAGGAGAACCTTGTACCCATATTCTATTTTATTCATCAAATTACAGTTTAGAACCTATTGGACTTCCCGATAATTTTATGTTGAAACCTGTTTATAATTTCGAGGATTACTATTCCACACACAAAAAAACAGACGACACCGGCAATGAGGTATGTTATTTTAATCAAGATTATAGGACAGTGACATCTTTCGGATATATTGATGATTGTAGTGTCTATTATGAATCGTTACCAGAGAGGAAAGAATATTTCACATATCAATTTCTCAACATTTCGCTTCGATCTTACAAAGGTTCTACCCTCACGTGGAAACTTGTCTATAGAGATCAATATAATCGCGGCGACACGCTCGATATAACGACAAAGTTTGAATGAAACATCTACCAAATCAGTAAACCAAGACCTAAAAAAAACTGTAAAAAAACAGTCTTGACCCCATAGGACTCCCCGATTTTCTAACATGGACGATCGACTACCCCACGGCTCGAATTGAGCCGACCCCAAAATTCGTACAAATCCAAAACGACACAAGAATTGATACAGAAAACAAATGTATCACAAAGCCTAGAAAAGACGCATATAGGGAATACAGACGTTATAGGTTTGAACAAATTCCTGAAAAACTGCAAACTTACGACTACCAAATTTTCAACAATTCTTTAAAAACAAACAAAGGCGCAATATTTACGTGGAAACTTGTATATAAAGATCAGTATGGTCGAGGCGATACGCTCAACATAAAAACAAAAATTGATTCTCATGAGTCACACGACAAATCCATAACCAAATGCTATAACGCCATTTCCAACGAAAAAGGCTATGGAAACTATTGTAAATTCGATGAAGAAATATCCCCTGAAGCAAAAAAGTACAAAAATCCAAGATGCATGATTCACAAAAAAACAGGGACATGTTTTTGCGATGAAGGCCCAATTTTGGAGCTCATATAAATTTCGTATTGGCAATTGACAACGTTTTTTTGTAATTTGTATGTCGAGAGTTTTTCGATGGAAATTGGAATGAGTAAATTACGCAAAAAATGGATTATTGGGCTCGGCCTTGGGGTAATTGCACTCGGACTTGTCGTGTGTAGCATAGCTATTTGGATAAAAAGCTCCGCATTACCAGATGATATTCAAGTAGAACGGAAATTGACTGTTGAAGATAGTATTTTCTTGAATTTAGAAAAAAAAGCAAAACAAACATCCAATAAAATAATTGATAGTACGTTTCACATAAAAGTAGATCTTTATCGCGTTTTAAACTATAAAGGGGATACAACGATTTGGCGAACTAGTGATTGCAAAATTAAGAAAAAATCGTTTGAATGTTATCATCAAGAATGCTGGGGAATCGGTTGCTCTGGCTTTCGAACTAGAATTGGAGATAGAATAGCAAAAATTCATTACAAAGACACTGTTTACGATACCACCTACCGAAATCTTAATTTTGGGAAAAACGCACTGGTTCACTACACACCAATTGCTAAGGTTCCTAAATTTAATAGAAAAGCCGTAGCAAAAGCTCTTTCCAAACTTTCCGGTAAGCCGTGCTATCAAATTTTCGAATTGAGGTCCAACTACAAGCTTGAAGCTATTGGCCTTCCAGGTTTTTCATGGAAAAATAGAGATAACTATGAATGGGGGATCGGAGCTCATGTAAAATCAGATGAAAAAACAAACGAATCAAAATGTGAAGTCAGGGAACCACTTGTTCTATATCATCCCGATGCAAATGCATATAGGTATGTTTCATGGTCATTACCCGAAAAAATCCAAAATTATACTTGCTTATTATTTAATGAGTCCATGGACAGCTATAGAGATACGACTATCACTTGGAAACTCGTCTATAAGGACCAATACGGTCGCGGAGACACGCTCGATATAACGACAAAGTTCAAAGTAGATGATTCTGATGACGAATATACTTGGCTAAGACAAAAAAAAGATGCTACGACACTTTAGATTCTGAACGTTGCAAATAGATTCCCGCCTTACTTCGAGAACCTTCCCCACTGCGTGGGTCAGAATAACGTTTTACAAACAAAACACCCTTGCGACTTTCATCGCAAGGGTATTTAAGTTCGCAACTCTAGGCCGCTTTGAACATTAAGCGTTGCGCTCTGACGAGCACAAACTCATTATGCGTTGCACTCTACGAGTGCAAGCCTTTTGCCTCGGTCATAGGGAAAAGCAAGCTTTTCCCTGCGACACTCGGCTTATTAGGCTTTGTTCAAACGATCCTGGATCATGTCGATGATTTCGGAGAGTTCCTTCGGGAGGTGCTTGCCGAACTTCGGATAGTGGTTTTCCTTAACGTCAGCGAGTTCCTTCTTCCAGCCTTCCACGTCAACCTTCGTGATCTGCGGGAGTGTTTC
>JAEEGF010968324.1_pt1 | contig 17161 bp, 15 predicted proteins | sample 9134171 | NCBI WGS metagenome assembly JAEEGF01 (sample SAMN16246542, study PRJNA631951) | gut metagenome | biome: gut microbiome; feature: rumen; material: AP-attached | host: Bos | place: Iran: Karaj | collected 2018-10 | reverse complement strand
AGCGCGCAACTTCTGCATCCCCACCGTGGTGTAAAGCTCTTTTACGATAGCTACCAAACGCTTCACCTCATCCTTAATCTGATCCTTACGGCAGAAAACGTGTGAATCATCTTGCGTAAGCGAACGCACACGAGAAAGTCCGCCTAGTTCACCAGTCTTTTCATCACGGTAATCAGTCGTAGCTTCCATGTAACGTACCGGCATCTCTTTATAAGTACGCGGACGAGAAGCAAAAATCTGTGCGTGATGCGGACAATTCATCGGCTTCATTGCAAAATCTTCCCCGTTCACCTGAGAATGAACCATAAAGAGCTCATCACCGAACTTAGCATAATGACCAGAAGTCTTATAAAGATCAGTCTTGGTAATATGTGGAGTCCAAACTTTCTTAAATCCTTCACGACCACGCAAGCTCAAAGAATAGTTAGCCATCAGTTCGCGAAGCTCAGTACCACGCGGAGTAAAGAGCGGCAAACCTGCACCCACCAAATCTGAGAAGCAGAACAAATCAAGCTCCTTACCAAGCTTACGATGGTCACGTGCCTTCGCCTCTTCCTGACGCTTCAAATACTCATCTAGCTCTTCTTCAGTAGCAAAAGCTACACCGTAAATTCGGGTGAGCATTTCCCTTTTCTCATCACCACGCCAGTAAGCACCAGCTACGCGAATCAGCTTAAACGCCCCCACTTCACCAGTATTTTTAACGTGTGGTCCCTTGCACAAATCTGAAAAGATATCGCCCAAATCATAGAATGAAATCTCGGCACCTTCTGGTAAGTCTTCAATCAACTCAATTTTATACTTTTGAGCATGATCGCGTGCCCAGTTTAAAGCCTCCATCTTAGAGACTACGCGTTTTTCCATCGAAAGTTTACGTGAAACAATTCCACGCATCTTCTTCTCAATCTTTGGTAGATCTGCATCAGAGATTTTTACATCACCGAAGTCAATATCATAATAAAAACCGTTGTCAATTGCAGGACCAATACCGAATGTTACTGTAGGATAAAGCTCCTGTACTGCAGCGGCGAGTACATGACTTAAAGTGTGCCTCATTTTTTCGAGATAGTTCTCTTCTTTCATCTTTATCCTTCCTTTCTTATCGTATTATTATATCACACTTAGGTTAAGCTAAGAGTAATAATACCATCAAAGGCATGGTGATAACCGAGAACAAAGTTGAAATAGTCACCAATTCAGAGGACTCCGCCTCGTTGCCGCCATATTTTACCGCAAAAAGCCCTAACGATGTGGCAGTAGGCAGTGCCTGAATTAACACACAAACCTGAATCACTTCAATCGGGAATTGTAGCAAAGTAAGTATTCCCCAAGTTACCAGTGGCCCCAATACAAGTTGAATAATTGCCGTGAGCATCAGTTTCCATTTTACAAGCACCTTAATCAGTTTAGCTTGCGACAACATAAATCCAATGCAGATAATCGAAAGTGGCGTCGTCGCCCCACCAACGTACCCTACCGCATCCGTAAAGAAGTTCGGTAGTTTAAATCCAATCAAGAACAGCACCATACCTAGAACCACCGCAATAATATTTGGATTAAAGATTATATTGAATAACAGTTTCACAGATACCTTTTGTTCAAACAGCCAAATACCATACGAAAATAGCGCGATATTAAAAGAAATAATAAAACCACAGTAAGCTAAAATCCCGCTCGGCCCAAAAGTGTTAGCTACAATCGGATAACCGAGAAATGTCGCATTATTAAAAATCATCGCAAACTGCGACTCATGAGACAACTCCTTCTTCATCCATTTCTTATTAAAGATAATCTTCGCGAGAATAATGAGAAGTAGCATCACGATAGCGCCAGCCAGAAGCCCCGAAAAGAACAGGTTAGCCGAAGCCTGATCATATTCTGACGGAAAAGCCATAAATAGCGAAGCCGGCATAAACACTGTCAAAAGTAAATTAGTAATCTGTTTATTAGTATGCTCACTAATCAGTTTAAACTTCCCCAGTAAAAATCCTAGCACCATAATCAAAGCGATGGAGCCAAGACGAGCATAGAAGACCGACAGTTCAACCTGCATATGCTTATTTTATCATGTTTTAAACTATTTTTGTTTCTTCAACGCACCGCGAATTCTTAAAGCACGACAAACATCATGTGCCGCCGGTTCAAAATTATTCAAAATCTTAGTATTGTGCCCAAAAATTCGTCTCAGTTCCCTCTCGAGATCAGCAAATTGTGTACAGGTAAAAATCAACTGCTCTGGTTTATAAGATATCAGTGGAGTCAAATCGCGACGAATCTTACCATGCCCCAGTTCTCCATCATCAATCAGAATCGGCCAATCGTCTAAAATACAAGTCCTCGCTTTAATCTGCCGAGCAAAAATTCTATAACGCAATGTCTTCGCCACCGCCTTTGTGGTCAGAATGGCCGTCCGGTAGCGAAAATTCGCCGGATGATTAAGCGCCAAACCAATAAACCGTTGATTCTTATATTTGCGCTGGAAATATCTCAAGCTAGTTAACGACAACAGATAATTCGCAAATACAATTAAATCTACCTTACCAATATATGGTTTCAGCGCCTCTTCGGCCAAATGCCGCGTCAGCCTAGCGTTGTGTTGCATTTTATCAGCATTTCGCCAATCAATCACCCGAATAATGTCTGTTACAGGCAGTTCGTTTTCCAAATAGTCAGCAAACAGCTCACCACCGTAACCACTATCGAAAACCACAATTTTGAGCATAAAAATCCTTTCTTCCTCCGATAGATCGATTCTACCACGCTCCCACCTCTAGATCTTTCTAGTTTTTCAAGATATGCAACTTTTGTCTCATAACTGTGCTAAAATAGTGTTATGAAAAAATCGGTCAAAAAAGGACTAATTATCAGCGCGATTGTCGCCATGATAGTTGGTATCATCTACCTTGCTATCCCTAAAAACGACCATCCAGTAAACGCCGACTCAATCATTGAAGCTTCAGAAGAAACCGGCATGATTGGTGAAAAAACTGTTGGCAATCCAAATGAAGCCGAGTTGATTATCTACGAATACGCTGATTTTGGTTGTTCACACTGCGCCGAATGGAATAAAAAAATCAACGACCTACTTAAAGAATACGATGGCAAAATCGCTCTCATCTTCAGAAGCTACAATCTTGGTTTCAAAAACAGCGCCCTGTCAGCACGTGCCGCTACGGCCGCCCAAATTCAAGGCTACTTCAAAGAATACAAAGATTTGCTTTTCACCAATCAAGCCGAATGGTATTACGAAGAAGGCGCCAAATTAAACGAGTTATTCGTTAATTATTTTAAGGAAGCTTCCAACAATAAAGGAGATGTCAATAAGTTCCAAGAAGATATGAAGAGTGATGCCGTCAAAAAACGTCTCAAATTTGAACAAAAACTCGGGAAAGCAGTTAATCTCGCCGGCACTCCAACATTCAGAATTAACGGCGAAGCCGTAGCACTCAGCGACTTAATCAACACCATCGAACGCTTAGTCAACAAAAATGGTGGGGCTTAATTAACCAGATTTTAACAGTGTATTTCAAATGTTATAATAAAAGTATATGAGCCAAATCGATGATTATGCAAAATTAAGGGACTGTTTGGAACAAAGTATCGATAAAAAATACCGCGAATTTTCAATGAAAATCTGCCAGAGCAAATATCCGATGCTAGGTATCAGAGTGCCACAAATACGAAAATATGCCAAACAAATCCCACTAGATAAAATTGAAAATTTTATCAAAGTCCGTCCCTTAAACTACGAAGAAGTTTTGCTTCGCGGCTTCCTGATTGCGAGATTACCCTATGACAATATGCTGAAATGGTTCGATTCCCACTTAGAATATATTGACGATTGGAGTACTTGCGATCTTTTTTGTTCAGCAATAAGCAAACTTATACAGAAAAATAAAGCCGATTTTTTCGAGGAAAAGCTTATAAAGTTGCTAAGCAGCAAGCATGAATTTACAGTACGGGTTGGTCTAGTTATCCTTAAATGTAGCTACATCGAGCCAGATTACCTAAAATACATTTTTACTGAAGTAGATAAATTATCTAATCGCGAAGAATACTATGTAAAAATGGGTCTGGCATGGTTGGTTTCAGAGTGTTTCATTAAATTTCCTTCGATTACAATGGAGTATTTATCAAGAAGCAAAATGCCAGATTGGACTTTTAATAAAACTATCTCGAAAATTTGCGATTCATATCGCGTAGACGCACGAACAAAAAACCTTATAAAAATGATACGAAGATAACATTCCTAAAACTAAATCGTTAGGGATTTAACAGATATTTATAGATTACGAAATAGTTGAAAATTATTTTATAAACCGTCTGGTGGGTGATGAGGGGCTCGATTCGTAAGAACGAGCCCCGTGCACAAAAAAGACGCTTTATGCGTCTGGTGGGTGATGAGGGGCTCGAACCCCCGACCTTCTCGGTGTAAACGAGACGCTCTAGCCAACTGAGCTAATCACCCACTGAGGATAATTATACCACAGATACCTTCTTTAGGCTAGCCCCGCGATAGGGCTGAGCCGGAAATAGGCAGTGTTAGTCAGAAACATCATCTTTTCAGCCGTCACATCAATCTTGCTACTCTCAAACCCCGCCATTCCCCACTCTTCAACCACCCCTACAATTTCTTTAATATAAATCTTTAGCATTTCTGAGTTTGAAACCTTGCTTACCGATACTATTTTTGGTTTTAAAATCAGAATCATCTTTTCAATAAAGTCATGACTATCAAGCTCAAACAAAAAACTCATAATCCTGGCATTATTAGACATAAACTTTAGCATTTGTTCATAAAGCGCCCTCAAAGAAATTCTCTTAAACCTTAGAGAGCGCGTAGCAACCCTTTTATATTTCCTCACCATATACTCTTCATAATCTGGTACAATCCGATAAAGATTGTCATGATGACGATACAGAGTCGCCCGCGAAATTCCCGCCGTCTTTACAAGCCTTTTTAAGCAAATCTTATCCTTCAACAAGAAAAACGCCATTATAATAGCCTCTTCAGTGGCTCTAAATCTTTTGTTTTTCAGTTTGTTTTCGGTAATTTTGGTGTTCACTTTTAAAATCTATTATTTTTTGATAACCTTCTTTGTTACATCAAATTTTTCCATATATAATCCTAACATCAAACGAGTTTGCGCATAAAAAGCCGCCAGTGACTGATAAATAATTGAAGTTACCGGCATCAAAATCCATTGCAGAACCATTACAAGATTTTTACTCTTATGATACTTCGCTGGGCGCTTAGGTAGCAATTTAAACGAAACCAGCACCGAAACAATCAAACCGATTGACGCGAATGTCTCTACCACACTAACGATGTTCGGAAGATTATAAGCTACCATCGTATGAGACGACATATTCATAATCATCGGCACCCAACCACCAAAAGCCACGATAGGGGCCAGAATTGCCAGCGTAATATGCCCATCTAGAAGCCGCCAAAATTTTGGAAACAGCTGCCAAAACGGCATCATCCGTTTTTCCCTACTCACGAATAACTTAGTCCCCACATAAGCCACATCCGAAGCCCCGTAGTACCAACGTCGTACTTGTACAAATTGAGCCTTCACCGTTTTAAAGAAGGTTTCATCAATCACAGCGTCTTGATAAATTGGAATCCGAATCGGTAGCACCGAATAATCTCCGCTAAAGAAGAACAGGCTCCGCCAATACTGGTGGCCATCCTCCACAATGGTTCGTTTACTCCAAAAATGCATCGCTTCAAGAGCCTGCAGTGGCTGTGAATGTGAAGCAAAATTTCTTAAGGCGTGCGGGCGCATCGTCGTAATCACGTTAAAGAACGAGTTCGACACCGCAATCACCCGCGTCGGCGCCGGTGCGTCCCAAATATTGTTCATAAATAAAGATACTGGCTGGTAACTCAAACGTTGGCGGTTTGGGTGCGTAATAAATTCATAAGCTACCGAATCTAAGTATTTCTCGTGCATACGGTTATCGCTATCTAGAGATGTCACAATGACGTTTTCTACCGGCAAATGTTTGCTCTTCACATACTCCGCCACCTTTTCACCAGCGTAAGTTAAGTTCGGGCCCTTACCAATAATCTCGCCCGGCACGTTATCCGGGTGTTCAAAAGTCAGAAATGCTTTAAAAGTATCTTTATACTTAGCCTTCAGGGTTTTTGCAGTTTCCGCCATTGCCTCGCCACCCCGCTCTTCATGTGCTAAAACCACAATAATGTGGTCATTTGGGAAAGTGGTTTTTGAAATCGCCTCAATCGACGGTTCCAATATTTCCGCACCTTCGTTATAGGCTGCAATAATCACCACATGATAAATATTCGTCGGATTAGGATACTCGCTCCCCATCGCTGCCATAAATTTCAGGTTTTCAAGATGCTCCTCAAAATGATAACTCTTGTTTTCATCATCCCTCAAACGTTCATAAGCGTCGTGCGGATTCGCTAAATCCTCTACCCGTTTTCGCCAATCCACCCGTTCTGCACTTTTTAAAACCTCGTAACCCTGCACCGTACGATAAGCCACACCAATAGCCTTCACGAGGGTCGAAGCAATAATAATAAATAGATAGATAGAACCAACCACCGGATCCAGCCATGACAAAACAAACAATAGAATAATCGCCCCATAAGAAATTAACCCCGGTAAAATCTCTAGGAACCGATATCCTCGGCTACGTTTCCCTTGGGGAATCTCCAAGTTTCGGCGCATTAAGCTCCTCCGGTCAAACGAAATAGTACAATGAAAGCGCCGGCAATCAACGCCGAAGTCGTCAGCAAAAAGAACTTAGCCACGCCTACACCACGCTTCTGGTAAATCTTTAGCGCAATCAGATTATGTAAAATCCCAAAAATAATCGCTAGCATCGGAAACGTCAACATATCCGCCCAAGAGCCATTCCGGTAACCGCCAATATCACCATAGCCGATTTTCACAATGGCGCTATCAGGATTTAATTTAATAATTCCTACGATAAAGAGCGCGATTGAAGCGAGCAAGTTCAAGATAATCAAAACTAAAGTTAATCTTTCAGATTGATAAAGTTTTTTAATACTTTCAGCGAAACTCTTCACCTTATAACAACCTCTTATATTTATAACCATTATAGCATAACTACAAAAAAATGGAGCCGTTGGCAGGGTTTGAACCTGTGACCTGCTCGTTACGAATGAGCTGCTCTACCAGCTGAGCTACAACGGCACACCATTTATTATATCATACTTATTAGGGTTTACTTCTTTTTCAGCGGTGGAATAGGGGGTTCGTTTTCAGCTGGTCGAAGTTTCAACGCTCGCAGAAGCTTCTGCCGGGCATGCGGCGTAATAATCCGATCCAGCCAAGAAATCTTCGGAGTCTGGTTTTTAGAGGTCAAAATTTCCACAATGTCTCCCTGTTCCAATTTTTTATTCAAATTACTCATCTTACCATTGATCTTCACGCCTACCACGTGGTCACCAATCTCAGAGTGTAGCCGATAAGCAAAATCGAGCGGCATCGCCCCAACTGGAAGATCGATAATATCGCCTTTCGGAGTATACACAAAAATCTTATCTGAAAAGAGATTAAGTTTCAGTTTTTTGAGATCAACTTTTTTACCTTCACGCAGTCTCGCCGCCGTAGTTTGCAGTTCAGTAATCCAAAGCAAGTTAGTCGGCAGATGCTCAATCTTCCCTTTCTTGTAATTCTCGGTTACTTTTTGTTCGTTGTAATAAAAGCTCGCCGCTAAACCGCGTTCCGCATATTCGTGCATTTCTTTAGTCCGAATCTGGAATTCAACCACCCGTTTATCCTTAGTAATCACTGTAGTGTGTAGAGATTGATAACCATTTTGTTTCGGCATTGCAATATAGTCTTTAATCCGACCGCCCATCGGAGTATACAGCGAATGAATCACGCCAAGCGTCAAATAACAATCCGTAACATCATCCACAATCACCCGAAGCGCCGTAAGATCATAAATCTCACCCATGTTTTGATTGTGTTTTGCTAGCTTCTTATGCAGCGAATAAACTGACTTCACACGCCCCGAAATCGTAAAGTTAATCTTTTCCTTCTTCAGAGCCTCCGAAACTTCCTCTTCAATTTTTTGGAGCGATTTCGCCGCAGATTTATTGTATCTTTCAATCAAATTCTTCAGCTGCTCGTAGCGACGCGGGTCAACATACTTAAACGCAAGATCTGCCATCTCTACACGCAGAAGCCCCATGTTCAACCGGTCAGCTAGTGGCGCAAAGACTTCAAGCGATTCCTTCGCAATCTTCTTCTGTTTATCCGGTGGTAATGCAGAAAGTGTGCGAAGGTTATGCAAACGGTCAGCCAGTTTAATAATCAGCACCCGAATATCACTACCCAGCGCAATCATTAGCCTCAAGAAATTATCCTTCGTCTCCGGAAGATAAGTATCAATATCTCGCATCCCATTTCTTGCGGTCGACAGCTTCGTCACACCATCGACTAGAAATGCCACCGATTCACCAAATTCCTTTTTAATATCATTAAGAGTCAGCGACGTATCTTCTATCGTATCGTGAAGAATCCCCGCAATAATCGTATCTTCATCCATCCCCCATTCTTCCAGAATTTTTTTGACTGCCAAAGGATGCACGATATATGGCTCACCGGTTTTCCTAAACTGACCCTCGTGGGCCTTTTTCGCCATTTCAACCGCGCGAGAAACGCGCTCCGAATCTGGATTCTTCATGTATCTATTATAGCAAAGTTTTAATCAGGGCTTTCAAATCAGCATCGGTTTTGCATTTGAAAATTAGTGAGTGATTTTTAATCACCACTGGGGTTTTATACTTCTTGGAAAGAGCATCCTCATCCTTATGTGATTCATGGCGCTTGATCATTGAAGCGCTGGATTTCTTCTTATTATCCTGGAAATAGCGTTCAACTTTGCGCGCTGTCCAGCCTTCTTTGATAATCTTCGGAAGAACCTTTTTAATAGTCGCCTCATCGCGAGAAACCAGTGGGCGCATCACACCCTCAGTGAGCTTCTCTTTAACCATGATTTTCTTCACCTCATCGGGTAAATTCAAAAGTCGCATTGTCCCTTGAATAGAAGCTTCGCTCTTCCCTACCTTAGCAGATATTTCTTCAACCGATAGATTAAATTGTGTCTTGAGTTTAGCATAAGCGGTCGCGAGCTCAATCGCATTCAAATCTTCACGCTGTGCGTTTTCAATAATCGAAAGCTCCAGACGGTTCTGAGAATCTAGCGTCCGGATGATAGCCGGAATTTTCTTTAATCCAGCCAACTTAGAAGCTCGCCAACGACGTTCACCGGCCACGATTTTATACTTACCATCTTCTTTTGTCACTACAATAGGCTGCAACACTCCATGTTCTTTAATTGAAGCCGCCAACGCTTCAATCGCTTCCTTGCTAAAATCACGCCGCGGCTGTTCCTCGTCAGGAATAATATCATCGAGACTAAGCGATTTTAGTTCGCTAGAAACCTTATCTTCCACCGCCGTCAAATCAAATTCTTCATCTACCAAATCTGTAGGAATTAGTGATTCAAATCCACGACCGAGTCCTTTTGCTGTCATTTAATTCTTTCCTCCAATTCTTTAGTAAAATCTTTGTAGGCTTTGGCGCCTTTGCTAAACTTATCATACGCCCCAACCGGTACCCCGTGAGACGGAGCCTCTGCCAGACGTACGTTACGCGGAATCGTAGTCTTAAACGTCAAATCCTTGAAATATTTTTTAATCTCCGCTAGAACTTGAGCCGAAAGGCTGGTGCGTTTATCATACATAGTAGCCACCACGCCGAGTAGTCTCAGCTTCGGATTGGCCTGTTTCATCACCAACTTCATTGATTCTAGTAGCTGCGCTACGCCTTCAAGAGCATAAAATTCCGTCTGCACCGGAAGTAGCAAATAATCAGAAGCAATCATCCCATTCACTGTCAGAAGTGACAAACTCGGTGGTAGATCTATAATAATATAGTCATAATTTTCCCTCACGGTGTTAACCGCATCGCGTAAACGAACAAATTTCTTACTCATAGCAGTAATCTCCACCTCAGCGTTGGCGAGTTCCGGAGTGGTAGGAGCGAGGGCATAATTTTTATACTTAGTATGTTTAATACAATCCGACAACTGAGTCGTACCTAGAATCACCTCGGTCATAGTCGCACCTAAATCTTTACTATTTTTATCAATACCGAGACCGGAAGTAGCATTCCCTTGAGGATCAAAATCAATTAAAAGCGTGCGTTTCTTATTCTTGGCAAGATAATAACAGAGGTTCACCGCAGTAGTGGTCTTCCCCACGCCACCCTTCTGATTAGTCACACAAATTACCTTCGCACTCATAATGCTTATATTATAACATAAAAAATAAGCCCCGCGGGGCTTATTTTTATTTAATACTTACGATTTCAATCTCGGAGTATTTCTGACGGTGACCAGTCTCTTTGTGAACACGCTTCTTTGAGTGATAACGAATCACACGGAGCTTGTCGCCTTTCACTTCTGCGGTTTTAACCTTGGCTGAAACTTTCACGCCTTTCACCGTAGGAGTGCCGACAGTTGTTTTGTCGCCATCGATTACGAGTAAAGCATCAGTTTCGAGCTCTTTAGTTCCTTCCGGGAGGAGGTCCACCCGTAGGGTCTCTTTTTCCTCGACGAGATATTGCTTCCCTGAAACGAGGATCACTGCTTTCTTCATATTAATCCTTGATTAGTTCGCTATATTATATCACACTATTTAAGATTTGGAAAGAGTATCGTCTTTCTTAGTTTCTTCCACTTTTTTATCAGCAGCTTTACCAGAAACTTTATCTTCAACGTGTTTCAAGGTCTTCTTCGTATGATAGAGGTAGAAGCAACCACCAGCGATACCTAGCACAATCACCACCGCTAAGGTAATTTCAAGAGGGCCAGTGCTGACGATTTCTTCTGGCGTTTGACAGCCTTCCATATCTGGATTGGTTTCGCAAGTTGGTTTTTGGCACTCTGGAAGCTCCGGGTTAGTTGTACAATCAGGTTTCTGCTGACATTCCGGTAATTCTGGGTTGGTCGTACAATCCGGCTTCTTACACTCTGGAAGCTCCGGGTTAGTTGTACAATCCGGCTCTGGTTCTGGTTTTTCTTCACACTTATCAGCTTCAACAGTAATAGTGACGGAAGCTTTTTTATTGCCGTCAGTAGTGCTAATAATAGCCGAGTTAACTAGCTCTAACTTACCATCGCACTTAACGTCTGCACTCACCTTAGCTTTGTATACCACTTCTGCCCAACCAGTACTGCCAGCATAATCACCAATATTCATACCATTTGCAGAAACGATATCATCATTAACAGCCTTACCGCTTGTGAGATTATTATTATAAAGAACCGTACTACCTGGAATATAGGTAAGCCCTGCTGGCAACGTATCCTTCACTACGACGTTCGACTGATTCATCGTACCAGTATTGTCATAGCGAATTTTGAAGGTAACTTCATCGCCAACTTTCACAGTGCTAACTCCGCCAACAATAGATTTCTTAATGGTGAAATCTGGCGCATCAGCGAAAATCCGATATGTAATGTAACCAGCATATTCATTACAACCTGGTAAAATACCAGAGAACTTATTGTAACCAAGCAACGCACCGTCACCGAAGAGGTAATCTGGTCCGATGGATTGTCCATTTAGCGCCCCACCATTATGAATAGTGGCAGAACCTGGAACGTATCGAAGATACAAATCCCGCGACGGTATCATGTAAGCACCATCCCAAACTGCTAATGGATCGGTATCAGCAGCAAAGATAGTCGCTGAAACTGTAGCCTTTTTCCCCTTCTTGACAGTAGCCGGAAAGCTGGATTTCACGGAAGCACCATCGGCAATACCAATAGCGGTTTTGCCAACCTCATGGGCATCAGCATTGTTGTGGTAGTAAATATAAACCTCATAGGTTTTACCCATCTCTAGAGTTACTGAGTCGCCGAATTTCGAACCGTCAGCAACTTCGCGAATCCGTACAAAGTTACGCTCATCACCAAGTTGAGGGTTATTGGTAATAGAGTTAAAAGTCGCATATGGTGCCGGGTCTTCCCACGTAAAGGTAGTACGTGCTGGACCCCAAGGTGTATCCACCAAGGCACTCGCAGAAGGCACAAATGCAATCGCACCTAGAACGATAGTTGCAACTAAGGCAATAGTCTTTTTGAATTTGGTGAAGTAGTTTTTCATTTTAGAAATCTCCTCCTGCGACAGCAGCCTCTTCGTCTGCGTCACTATTATTATCTCCACCCGGCGCGTTTTCTTCTTGCGCCTGCGCTTGGGCCTCATTACCACCAGCATCCGTGGCAGCACCAGTTTCATTGTCTTCTTGATAAGGATTCTCGCCAGCCATCTGGCCATCAGACTGATCTTCACCACCAGTCAAACGACCACCATCAGTATCAGCTCCTTCGGCAGTAGTACCACTTTCAGCGAATCCATCTTCGCCAACACCATTTTGGTCGCTAGAATCTCCTGGCTTAGCGCCATGATCATCTACATAACCTTGATTTCCGTCATTAACTCCTTCGCTTTCCCCCTGAGTCACTTCAGAACCTGGGCCGGAAGGTTCCACATCGTCACCACCATGCGGATCACCTATCTTACCCCAATCAGGTGTCGGCGTTGGGTCTGGTTCTGGGTCCGGGGTCGGCGTTGGGTCTGGTTCTGGGTCCGGGGTCGGCGTTGGGTCTGGTTCCGGGTCCGGAGTCGGCGTTGGATCTGGTTCCGGATCCGGAGTCGGCGTTGGATCTGGCGCTGGGTCAGTTCTTCCACGTCTCAATACCTCCAAACCACCGACATGGCCGTAGTATTCTCCACCTTCTTCGTTTGGAGCAGTACGACGAATATTGATTAGCATCGAGCCAATCTCTTTGCCGTCCTCATCAATCCAATAAAACTCGACAACTTCAACACCTGGGCCAATACCCTTATCAACAAGCTTCATATTTTCATGCACTACCCCTCCATTATCATCTTTAAGCTGCATGCCATAATGATGATAATTGTGCTTCGTGACTGTAGGACGAGTAAAGGCCTCGCCGAGCGCATGCATCGCCTCTTCCTTAACCTTGTCAAATTCCTCAGGAGAAAGGCTTTCTAATTTCTTTTCTATCTTACGAGGGTTAAGCCCGTAGAATCCATCTGGGCACAAATCCTTCGGAAGCTCAGCCATATAATCTGCGAGGCTTTCGACTTGGTTTTCGGCAGTATATTTTAGCATCTCAACTTCATCATCATCACAGATTTCACCAACTTCCTTGGCGTCACCATAATCATAATTATGGTCTTTGTTTTGAGAGAGCCACATACCTCGCTCACCATAACCATCTTTAATACCTTTTTCCTTTTCGGCAGTTTCTGTGTCGCCAAAGGCTAATGCCTCATCGCCGCTAGGGGCAACAGTTTGACTATAATATGACCCATCGGTTCTCTGAGGGTTATTTCTGTCCATGAAATACTTCCCCACCCCAAATATGCCACCTCCGAGAAATAGAACTGCTACAGCCCCAATCGCCAACCTAGTTAATGCTTTCTTTAAAGCGTTAGATTTCTTACCTTTTTCAATTGTACGCGTTACTTCTTCTTCGCTTGGCTTTTCTCCACTCTCACCACCACCTTCACCATTTTCAGGCTTTGGTTCGGGTTCTGGATTAGGCTGTGGTTCAGCCTCCTCACCTTTTGTTGCCCTAATCTCTGCCTCTTTCCGGGCTCTTTCCTCTTCTAATTCTCTTCTTTTGGCCAACAATTCTTCTCTACGTTTGAGCAGTTCTTCCCTCCTTTTTTCACGCTCGGCAGCATTAAGGCTTTTTTCGCCACGCTTTTCGTAAGTGCTACGCGAAGTCTCACCGCTCTCACCAGTTTCAAATTTTCTGGATGATTCAAACTCAGACATTTTCACCTCCTAGAAACTCTTGGCTAAACTCAGTGATAGTATCAGAAATCACTTTATTCAAATCAACGCCGGCTTCTTCAAAAAATGCTTCAAAAGCCGTCGGATCATCAACATCTTCGTCAAACATCTCATTGACCTTTGCTAGCTGTTCCTTATTAAGTCGACCAAAGACGGCCATGCCAATCTTGTCATCAAGTTTTTTAATGCTGTCTTCACGAAGCGTTTCGAGCTCAGGAGACGGCTGATCCGGGAATTTTTTGGCGATAAGATCATCGACTACCTTACCGAGAACATCCCGTTCAATGAGATAATTTTCCATAATTAAAGTTTTATGTTATTTGTTGACCTTTCTGCTTTTAAGTTTAGCATAAGCTTATAAAATGGTCAAACATTTTTTGGCAAATTTTAAGCGAAATATTAAAGAAAAAACCGAACGCTTTGTTCGGTTTTTTCTTTTATGGCTAGTGATTAATTTGTTTTTACATAGAGTTAACGATAATAACTGCGACTTCGTAAACTAATTGTAAATTATTTACATTGGCAATCCTCCATGTTAAATTTGATATTTTTTCTTTCAAGGTACAACTCCTATTTTAGTGTTTGTTTTTATTTAGTCTGTGTTTTTAGGCTACTTTTAGCAAGATACTACCGATTCGTTGATCTCTTGCCTTAATTTTTTGTATACTCTCTTTACTAACGTTTTTTGGAGAAATATACTCTTTTTCGTTACCGTAGATGGCGTAGTCTACGTCAATGTCATCTTTCCAGTCTGAGTCGACTACTTGTGTTGGTATTCTTAATGTTTCCGCCATATTGTTTCCTTTTTGTTTTGGTTAGTTTTTGTTTTTGTTTATTTGTTAGAATTTTTATTTTATTTTCTAACTTAATTTCAGTATAGCACACTTTCGCAAAAAAGTCAATAGTGTTTATGCTTATTTTTCACCTATTTGTCAAATTTACAGAGGAGACTAGCATAATAATAAACCTAATTTGAGTTTGCATTTCGTGAGCCCAATAATAAATAACAATTTCACAGGGCGAGTACGGAACTGAAATTCCGGCGCAGCCCTGCCTGAAATTGTTATTTATTATATGGCGCGATACGAACCGCAAACGAGAATAGGTTTATTATTATATTTTTTCCAATGAAATCGTGACATTATCGCCGGAAACCCTAGCAATCTCATCGTGAGCGTAGTTGGCTCCCTTCTCAAACGAATCCGCTAACACCTCAGTTAATACTAGCTCTTCAAATCCAACCGGAAGATCAATCGATAGCGACAGCTTAATTCGGTCATCCATATTCAGCTTGGCGTTCTTACGGGCCGACTGAATGGCGCGAATCAGGTCGCGAGCATACCCTTCCCTCTTCAGCTCCTCAGTCAGCGTCTTATCAAGCGTAAACTCTGAGCCGTTTTCAACCTTCTTCACGTTAACTTCATCCATAATTATCTGTTCGTAGAAATCCGGCAGCTTATCGCCAGTATAAACTAGTTTAGACAAAGGCTGACGTACCTTAATTTGGTCTTCGGTATCGGTTTTTTGCATCCGAAGCGCCAATGCATCGGTAATAATCTGACGAGTGCGAGACATCTGGTCAAGCACCTCGGTGTCAATTACGCCCGCTTCTGGCCAATCTAAGAGGTGGACAGACTCGCTAGCACCAGTCATCTTCTGATACAATTCTTCCGACAAGAACGGCGTAAACGGCGCCAAAAGCTTAGCCATATATATTAATATATAGTAAAGCGTGGCAAAGGCCGCCATTTTATCCTGCTCATCCTCGTTTTTAGAGAAACGACGGCGCGAACGGCGCACAAACCAGTTTGAAAGATCATCAATAAACGGCAAAACGTCCTCAAGTGCCTTTGGGATATTGTATTCTTCCATTCCCTCATTAATGGCATCGCGCAACTGATAAGCACGAGAGACAATCCAGGCATCCAAAGGATTCTTAGTACCCAGCTTCAGCCCATCACTATCAACCTCTTCAATCTCAGCATAAGTCGTAAAGAAGTCGTACACATTCCAAAGCATCGCTAGCTTACGACTGACATCAGAGACATCCTTATCAAGCAGTGCAAAATCCTCACCAGATAGCACCGGGGAGCTCAGTAGCAAGAACCGTAACGCATCAGCAGAGTATTGGTCCATCAAGATATTCGGATCAGTGTAATTGCCAAGCGACTTACTCATCTTACGGCCGTCGTTACCGGCAAGCGTCCCTGTAGTAATCACGTTTTTATAGGCATTTTTAGCACCAGACCTAGCCTTCTCACCAAAGGCACCAATCTCAGCCAACGCCGTATTCACCGCATGCACATAATAGAACCAAGCCCGCACCTGCCCGACATATTCCACAATGAAATCAGCCGGATAATTGCGTTCAAACTTCTCTTTGTTCTCAAACGGATAGTGAAGCTGCGCAAACGGCATCGAGCCGGATTCAAACCAGCAATCTAGCACCTTCTCAATCCGTGTAAAATGCTCCCCGTCGATATCAAACTCTATCGCATCTACCCATGGACGGTGATAGTCCTCAAGGCGTTTGCCAGATAGCTCATAAAGTTCATCGTAAGAACCTACCACTTTAATGGATCCCTTGTCACCCTTCCACACTGGCATCGCTGTAGCCCAAAAACGATCCCGCGACAAATTCCAATCTGGCGCTTGTTCGATATTCTTTGCAAAACGGCCGTGTTTTAAATATTCCGGGAACCAGTTGATATTTTCATTTTCAGCTAGCATTAGAGATTTTTGGTTCTCAATATCAAAGAACCAAGACGGAAACGCTCGGTACATAATTCGCTCTTTAGAACGCGGATTAAACGGATAATCGTGCTGGATATACTCAATCTTGTAGATAATTCCCTTCTCTTCGAGTACCTTAGCAATGAATTTGTTGCCCGCCCAGGCCTGAATACCGTGCTCATCAGTATCACGTACCCCAAGTACATGAAGTTCAGATGCCATCTCAGGAAGATAATAACCATTTTCATCCAGACAATCCACGAAATCCAGCTCATATTTTTGAGCTAACGCATAATCATCCTCGCCATAAGCCGGAGCAATGTGAACGATACCCGTACCATCCTCAGCCGAAACAAAATCACCTGGCAGCACCGTGTAAGTATCCGGACGAGTAATCGTACCTTTATCACCACGAAGACCTAGGTCGAACAACCCATCCGCGACTTTAATAATTGGCTCATATTTCTGACCCACAAAGTGCGTACCTTTAAAAGCTTGCGTCGGCTTCACATCTTTGAACA